>Ga0208116_1000111_pt1 | contig 30782 bp, 28 predicted proteins | sample LakWasMeta9_HOW4_2_FD_183859 | JGI IMG/M metagenome (GOLD analysis project Ga0208116, IMG submission 183859) | Freshwater sediment methanotrophic microbial communities from Lake Washington under simulated oxygen tension - Sediment Metagenome... | ecosystem: Environmental > Aquatic > Freshwater >... | reverse complement strand
GCAGGTTTATAACTGCTCACACTTGCAGATGCCTGACTGCTTACAGTCGCAGGTTTATAACTGCTCACACTTGCAGATGCCTGACTGCTTACAGTCGCAGGTTTATAACTGCTCACACTTGCAGGTGCCTGACTGCTTACAGTCGTAGGTTTATAACTGCTCACACTTGCAGGTGCCTGACTGCTTACAGTCGTAGGTTTATAACTGCTCACACTCGCAGGCTTATAACTGCTTACATTTACAGGTGTATGAGCGAATAAATCTGCTGGAACATGATTATCCGCATTCACCGCAAAAGAGAAAAAACCACAACATAATAATATACAAAATCGTAACATAATTAAAATCTACACTGTAAAAGAGTTTTGGTGTACTTTATCCACCACGTTAATTGTCGTACTAAGGATTAAATATGCAAATAGAAACTATCGCCACTCGACCCTACTCCGACCAAAATCCAGGTACTTCTGGACTGCGAAAAAAAGTTAAAGTGTTTCAACAGTCTGGTTATTTGGAAAATTTTGTTCAATCAATTTTCGACTCCCTAGAAGATAGTACCGCAAAGACATTAGTTCTGGGCGGGGATGGTCGCTATTTTAACCGAGTAGCGATACAAATCATTATTAAAATGGCCGCAGCTAATGGTTTCGGTGGTTTAATTATAGGACAAGGTGGCTTACTGTCTACGCCAGCGGCTTCACATATCATTAGAAAATATCAGGCTTATGGCGGATTAATTTTATCAGCCAGCCATAATCCCGGCGGCCCTGACGAAGATTTTGGCATTAAATACAATTCTGGTAACGGCGGCCCCGCTCCTGAAAAAGACACTAATGCGTTTTATGCGCGTAGCCAAGTGATTGATAGTTATAAAATCGCCGTGATGGATGATGTCGATTTAGATACTATCGGCACACAACAGATTGAAGGCTTTAACATCACTATCATTGACCCTGTTAGTGATTATGCCGAATTGATGGAGTCAATTTTTGACTTCCCATTATTAAAACAAAGCATCAGCTCTGGCTATATCACCCTGTTATTCGATGCTATGAGTGCAATTACAGGGCCTTATGGGAAGCGAATTTTGATTGATATGCTGGGTGCAAGTCCTGAATCGGTGATTAATGCCGAACCGTTAGAAGATTTTGGTGGACATCATCCTGATCCCAATTTAGCCCACGCCCACGAACTTGCCGAACGGATGTTCAGTGCCGATGCGCCCACATTTGGCGCGGCTTCCGATGGTGACGGCGACAGAAACATGATTACTGGTAGCCAGATTTTCGTCACGCCCAGCGACAGCTTAGCGATTATGGCGGCTAATGCGCATTTAATTCCCGCCTATAAAGCGGGCTTAAGCGGCGTTGCCCGTTCCATGCCCACCAGCCAAGCGGTAGACCGTGTGGCGGCCAGTTATAACATTCCTTGCTACGAAACCCCCACAGGTTGGAAATTTTTCGGTAACTTGCTGGATGCGGGTAAAATCACACTGTGTGGTGAAGAAAGTTTCGGCACAGGTTCAAATCATGTCCGCGAAAAAGACGGCTTATGGGCAATTTTATTCTGGTTGAATTTAGTGGCGAAAAGACGGCAATCAGTCGCTGATATTGTTCACGAACACTGGCAAAAATTCGGACGCGATATTTATTGCCGTCATGATTATGAAGCGGTAGAAACACCGATAGCGAATGGTATTGTCGAGTTTTTGCGTGGTCAATTGCCCGAATTAGCAGGCAAAACTTTTGGTGAATATACCGTAAAATTCGCCGATGAATTCAGCTATCACGATTCCATAGACGGCAGTGTCAGCAATAATCAAGGTATCCGCGTCGGCTTTACCAACGGTTCACGCATTGTATTCAGACTGTCAGGCACAGGCACAGTCGGCGCAACTTTACGCATTTATCTGGAAAAATTTGAACCCGATGCCACTAAACATGACCAAGATGCACAAGTGGCATTAGCGGATTTGATTGAACTGGCAGAACAGTTTTGCCAAGTGAAACAACGCACGGGCAGAACTGAGCCGAATGTAATCACTTAATTTTTTTAGCCACGAAAATCACGAAAGGCACGAAAAAAGTCCGTAGGTCGGGTTAGCGATAGCGTGACCCGACAAACACCGTGGATTAATGTCGGGTTACGGCAAGCCTAACCTGACTTACTCACTTAAGGTTTTACATAATTATGAATCGCGATTATTGCACCTGTGTTTGTTTTGTTCTATTGACTGTGTTGTTAGAAGCATGTAGTCCAGATGTGCCGCCGACACCACCACTGAAATGGTTGGCATACGATGTTCGTTTCTCTATTGCAGACCAAACCGTTCGACTGCCAATTGTAGCGGTAGATTCGTCTGGAGACTTATGCAGTGAAAAGGACAACCCTAGATACGCTTGTTTTTTAAGCCTAGAAAAAGTTTACGCTCAGAAGCCAATCGCTGTTAATGTGCTACACATATCTCTTGAAAATTATAATTACTTCTTAAATGGCGAGAGTCATATAGTGATTCCAGAACTTTGCCCAATGTTGTCACAAGAATGGGCGAGCCGAATTTGTCAGAGTCAGAATGGTGGGGCAAAAAGCTTTGGTTTGGATATTCAAAGATTCACTCTGGTTAAAGAGGATTACCTGAAAAATTATAATAGCGAGTGGATTGAGGGCGGTACGGAAAGCACGGGGGCTATGCTACAAAGGATGACTTTCAATGACAAAGCTCCTTCTACTTACTGTGAACTCGATAAACAAGGGAATCCAAGTAGCCTTTGTGTCGTAGCGATGCGGATTGGGGATAACCTTTTGGCGGTCTGGATTATAACGAATGAGAGATCTGTGGATAAACTGGCTATTACTCAACAGGCACAGGGTATTAGAGCATTCATGCAGTTCGGCATTGGAGAAACAGAGAACTTTATCGCATTGAATACAGCGTTGCAGTGATTTTTCCGTTCATCAGAACGAACGGAAAAAATCTTTAACTTAATGGCAAGTAGTGACGTAGCACGTCGGAACTAGCCAAGCTCTACATGGTGCGCAATATCATGCAAGGTACAAATCAACAACACCCCCGCCGTAATCAACGCAATCTGCTGTAATGACGTTTTAGTATCGGTTTTTTTGTGCAGAGACGGAATTAAATCGGCAACCGCGATATAGATAAAACTTGATGCTGCCAATGCCAGAAAATACGGCAAGCTGTCGTGCAAATCTGCCAAACTGAAATACGCTAATACGCCGCCGATGACGGTGGTTAAACTTGCCAGTACGTTATAAAACAACGCCTTGCCTTTGCCATAGCCGCTTTCTAATAAAATGGCAAAATCGCCGACTTCCTGTGGGATTTCATGTGCGGCAACTGCTAAGCTGGTGACGATACCTAGCTGCACGTCGGTTAAAAATGCCGCGCCAATCAGTACGCCATCGACAAAATTATGAATACTGTCGCCGATAATGATTAATGCACCTGCGGATTTACTGACTCCGTGATGATGCCCATGTTCATGATTATGGTCGTGAGCGTGGTCGTCATCGTCGTAAGCCGCACAATCACCGAAATGGCAATGTCGCCACACCAATAATTTTTCCAGTACGAAAAAGCCCAGTATGCCGACTAAAATCGTGCCTGACAGTGATTGAAATTGTTCAGGTTTGACGGCTTCAAAGGCTTCGGGAATCAAGCCCCAAAAGGCAACCGCCAATAACGCACCAATGGCAAAACTAATGCCGTGCGGTAACACGGCGTTGCGTTGCGCATCGGGCAGTAATAAGAAAATACCAGCCGCCAGTACGCTTAATACACCACCCACAGCGGTAAAAATAATAATATAAATCAGTAAATGCACAGTCCTTATGTTCTCCAGATAAGTGTTGCCATACGTCCTGTTTGGGTGTCGCGACGATAGGAATAAAAACGGTCTTGTTCAGTGACGGTACAAAAATCACCGCCATACACGGCATGAATACCCAATGCCGCCAGTTCAAGCCGCGCCAGTTGGTAAATGTCGGCTAAGTATTTGTCATCGCTGGTTTGCGTAAAGGCAAGGGCAAACGCGGCAGATTTTGCGGTAAATGCCTCGCGTACTTCCGCGCCTACTTCAAAACACGCCGCACCGATAGCAGGCCCTAGCCAGACTAATACCTCAGTGGTCGCTAAGGCGTTGACGGTATTTGTGATAATGCCTGCCAATAAACCGCGCCATCCTGCATGAATGGCTGCAACTTTTTTGCCGTCAGTGGAGCAGATTAATAGCGGCAAACAATCTGCTGTCATGACCGCGCATACGACACCTGACACATTGCTATAACTGGCATCGGCTTGTTGTAAGCTGTTGGTTTGCGCCGCATTGATAACAATATCGCTGTGCGTTTGTTCCAGCCATACTGGATCGCTGGGTAATGCCAGCATGGTTTTAATGCGCTGCCGATTTTCACTGACACACGCGGCATCATCACCGACGTGGGTCGCAGGATTCAGGCTGGTGTATGGCGCGACACTCACGCCGCCCGTGCGTAGCGTCATAGCGGCGTGAATGTTGGCGGGTGCAGGCCAATCGGGAGTGATCCAGTGTTTATTCTTGTTCATTGTCAGCAAGTGCGGCAAGCAGTCGAACCATATCATCGGGCATGGGTTGTACCCATTCCATGTATTCATCGGTGACAGGGTGTTGTAAACCGAGCTTTTCAGCGTGTAAGGCTTGGCGTTTGAAACTGCGCAGTTCTTTTTCCAGTTGTTCACTGCAATTGGCGGGCATTTGAAAACGTCCGCCGTACATCGGATCGCCCAATAAGGGGAAGCGAATATGCGTCATGTGCACACGGATTTGATGGGTGCGTCCTGTTTCCAATTTGACGCGAATCAGTGTATGACGGGTAAAGCGATGCACTACGCGGTAATGGGTGATGGCTTCTTTGCCTGCATCGCGTACTACATAACGTAAACGGTCTTGCGGGTGTCTGCCGATAGGTTCATCAATCGTGCCGCCTGCGGTCATACGTCCTCGGCAAATTGCCAGATATTCGCGGGTAATGGTGCGGTCTTGTAGTTGTTGGGTCAGGCTATTATGCGCTTGCAAGGTTTTGGCAATCATCAACAAGCCGCTGGTGTCTTTGTCCAAACGGTGAATAATGCCGCCTCTAGGCAAAGTTTCCAGACTGGCATCGTGATTGAGCAGGGCATTTAATAACGTACCGTTCCAGTTGCCTACCGCAGGATGCACGACCAAGCCCGCAGGTTTGTTGACAATGAGTATGCTGTCATCCTCAAATACGATGTCCAAAGGGATAGGCTCAGGTTCGGCATGAATCACCACTTCGGGTTCTGCATCGAGGGTAATCACTTCACCGCCGTCTACTTTATCCTTGATTTTGAGTGCAACTCCATTCACCTGCACTCGTCCTGCTTTTACCCATGTTTGTAATTTACTGCGCGAATAATCGGTAAATAGTTCCGCAAGTGCCTGATCCAAACGCATTCCTGCCATTTCGTAAGGCACTTCTTCCATTAATTTTGTCATAACAAGTCTTCTGAATAACCCATAGTTAAGTTATACTCGCACCATAAAGAGCCATTTATTCGGCGAGAAAACCCCTAATGTTACAACGTGTCATGAGCATCATGCGATTAATTTTAATAAAATTTTTATTTATTGGCTGTTTAAGCCTTGCACTTTCAGGTTGCGGAACGCTGGATAGTTTGGGCAATATGTTTTCAGGCGGTTCTGATTCAAAAGATGATGAGTACGTCGGTTGGGATGTGCAGCGGTTTCGCAGCGAAGCTAAAATGGCAGTGGAGGCGGGAAGTTACGACAAAGCCGTCAAGCTCTACGAAGCCATTCAAACACGTTATCCTTTCGGCGACACTGCCGCGCAAACCGAGCTGGATTTAGCTTACGCTTATTATAAAGCAGGTAAGCATGAAGAAGCGATTGCCACCGCGGATCGGTTTATCAAAATGAATCCGCGCAGTGCAGGGGTTGATTATGCACTCTATTTAAAAGGTCTTGCTAATTACAATCGTGACATCGGGTTTGTGGATCGTTTTTTACCGACTGATACCTCGCAACGGGATCAGAACAAAGCACAAATCGCTTATAGCAATTTTAAAGAGCTGGTCACGCGCTTTCCCAACAGCCGATATGTTGCGGATGCCAGATTACGGATGGTAGCTCTTAATAACAACTTAGCCATGCACGAAGTGCATATTGCCCGCTATTATATGACCCGCAAGGCTTATGTAGCGGCTGCAAGTCGTGCATCAGGTGTTGTTGAACATTATCAAGGCACACCAGCTGTTCCTTATGCGTTGCAAGTCATGCAGGAAGCCTACACTGAGCTGGGTATGAATGATTTGGCAAAAGATGCGGCACGGGTTTATGAACTTAACTATCCCAATGGTCCTCCTGTTGCCGAACATAAAGATGCCACCGTCTCACATCAAGTGTGGGATTTTATCGGATTAGAAAAATGACGGGATATACGCTTGTTGTTTTCTAAACCAGAAAAATCTACTGTATAAACAGCCCTGTCGAAACCTGCGCTTACATGGAGCGATTCGTTACGTTTCTGACAGGGTGTACCACCGATAATGTTTGGTAAACTGTTCAGTATTATCCATTGCTCTACCTCGCGTTACCCCTCGGTTTTGACCGGCAATAGCCTTTGGCATAATTCAGGGAAAATATCTTATTCCTTCTTTCATAGATAATCTCAATGTGACTTCTTCACAGGTTTAGACGTGCTTAAATTTTACAGCTAGGTGGTTTTTTATCGCTATTAGGAGTGTAAAACCAGCGTTGTATTCCTAGTAACGTTTGTTAAAGACCCTAGTCATGAGCGTTGCCGCGTCATATCCTCTACAATTGTCGAAATTTTTTTTCGGTAATGCTTATAATAAGCTCATTTTTGATTTAATTATGGTAACTCCATCAATGCAAGAATTTATTCCCGGTCAACGCTGGATTAGTAATACCGAGTCAGAACTTGGTTTAGGTCTCATTTTAGAAGTCAGTTTTAAACGTGTCACTGTGCTGTTTTTAGCCAGTAATGAAAAACGCCTGTACGCGATTGATAACGCGCCCCTGACACGGGTCAGATTTGCGGTGGGCGATATTATCGAATCTATTGATGAAGAAAAAATGCAGGTGCTGGAAGTCGTTGAGGACAGCGGCTTGATTACTTATCTGTGTAAAGATTCCTTCGGCGAGAGTGTTGAGTTGGAAGAAATTGAACTCAATCATCATATTCAATTCAATAAGCCCCAAGACCGCTTGTTTACAGGGCAGATTGATTCCACCAGCTGGTTTTTATTGCGTTATGAAACATGGCGCAGATTGCAACAACATCAGCAATCCCCTGTAAAAGGTTTGCTGGGCGGACGCGCGTCGTTGATTCCGCACCAGTTATTTATTGCCCACGAATCGGCTAATCGTTCCGCGCCGCGCATTATGCTGGCGGATGAAGTGGGTTTGGGTAAAACCATCGAAGCGGGCTTGATTCTGCATCACCGTTTGATTAATGGCTTAAGCAAGCGCGTATTAATTATTGTCCCTGAAAGCCTGTTGCATCAGTGGCTGGTGGAAATGCGCCGCCGTTTTAATCTGCGGTTCAGTATTTTTGATGAAGGGCGGTGTCTGGAAGAATTTGGTGATGATGGCATCGAAGAAGAGGATGATGCCACGCGGTCTGCTAATGACAATCCGTTTTTAACCGAGCAACTGATTTTATGCAGTCAGAGCTTTTTTGCCAAACATCCACGTCGCCAACAGCAAGCCTTAGCGGTAGATTGGGATATGGTGATTGTCGATGAAGCGCATCATTTAGCGTGGAGCGAGCAAGCCCCTAGTGCGGATTATCTGTTTGTCGAACAACTGGCGCAATTATCGCCCAGCTTGATTCTGCTCACTGCAACGCCTGAACAATTAGGCAAAGAAAGTCATTTTGCCCGTTTGCGTTTATTAGACCCAGACCGTTTTTACAGCTTTGCGGCGTTTTTGGAAGAAGAACGTTCCTTTGAACCAGTAGCAAATGCGGCAAAATTATTGCTTGCCGATGAATCTTTAGATGATACCGCGACGGCGTTGTTAGGTACGTTATTGAAAGATGATAACGTCAGTGGCTTGTTGGCTAACCTGCATGACCCAGAAAAATCAGCGGCGGCGCGTTCGGCGTTAATTACCATCTTATTAGATCATCACGGCACAGGACGGATTTTATTCAGAAATTCGCGCCAAACTGTGCAGGGTTTTCCAGAGCGTGAGCGTCATGGTTACGCTTTGGAAGGTGCGGCTGCGGAAGGCGATTTTCAACAAGATCCGCGTTATAAATGGTTAGTGAAACAAGTGAAAAAATTGGCAGGTAAAAAAGCCCTGTTAATTTGCAAACATGCGCAAACGGCGATTGATTTGGAACAAACGCTCAGAAATCGTGCGGGTATTGCCTCGGCGGTGTTTCATGAAGGCATGAGTATTATCGAACGCGACCGTGCAGCGGCGTATTTTGCCGACCAAGACAGCACCGCACGGCTTTTAATCTGCTCAGAAATCGGCAGTGAAGGACGTAACTTTCAATTTGTGCATCATTTGGTGTTGTGGGATTTACCGACTAACCCCGATTTATTGCAACAACGTATCGGGCGTTTGGACAGAATCGGGCAGAAACACATTATTCAAATTCATATTCCTTACTTGCAGCACAGTGAGCAAGCGGTGTTATACCGTTGGTATGATGAAGGTTTAAATGCGTTCCGCTCTAACAGCTCGTCTGCCGCGCAAGTGGCTGAACAGTTGAATGGCGAATTGACCGCGATACTGCACAGTGATGATGAAGCGGCAATTGATGCCTTTGTGACAAAAACCAAAAATTTGAGTGCGGAGCTGGAAACGCAAATGCACAACGGACGCGATCAGTTATTGGAGCTAAATTCCTGTCGCAAAGAAGAAGCCGAGGTGCTGATTAAGCAGATTAATGCTTATGAAAAAGAAGGCGCGTTATGGCCGTACATGGAAGATTTGTTTGAATGTTACGGGGTCGATACCGAGTTCCATTCGGCGGATTGCTTTATCGTTAAACCCAGCGATCATTTGCGCGTGTCGCATTTTCCTGAATTACCCGAAGAAGGCATGACGATTACGGCTAATCGCGCGTGTGCGTTGGCGCGAGAAGAAATTCAGTTTTTAACGTGGGAACACCCGTTAGTCACAGCGGCAATGGATATGGTGTTATCCAGCGAAACAGGCAACGCGACTATCAGTGTGATTAAACACCCTGAATTACGCGGCGGGCAGTTTTTATTGGAATGTTTGTTTATAGTCGAATGCAGTGCGCCTGCGGAATTACAAATCGGCAGATTTTTACCGCACACGCCGATACGCATTTTAATCGACCAGAAACAGCAGGATTTAACCGACACTATCGCGCATTCAGCGTTAGAAGAAACAGGGCAAACCTTTGATAAACAACAAATCATTGCCTTTTTAAATAAACAACGGCAGCCGATTACTAAACTCTTAGTTGCCGCTGAACAGATAGCCGCCACACATAAACAGCAGTTGATTGATGACGCAACTGCCGCCATGCTGGCATCGTTATCAGCAGAAATTAAACGCTTGGTGCGCTTGCAAAAAGTCAATTCCACGATAAGAAGTGAAGAAATTGAGCAACTGAAAGACATGACCTTATTGGCGCATGAAAATATTCAGGTCGCGCAGTTAAGACTGGATGCAGTGCGCTTTGTGATAACCAGTTAAGCGATGTTTTGCTATTGATGACTGCCAAGTCCTTCAAGGACTGGCAGTCATTTGCAGATAAACGTTACTTTATGGCACTGGGATGACGAATCAACATGGAAAAGGTATCGCCGCGTTTATTCAGCCAGCCGCGTACTTCGATGGTTTTACCCTGATAGCTGTTCAGGTCGGGAAATAACGACAGCGAGGCTTTTTCAATACGCGCATTAAAACGGTCGGAAAATTCCAGATAAACAAATTTTTTGGCAGGATCGACTTTTTTCACTTTGCCTATAATGCGTGTCCAGCCGTGATGTCCGTCCGCGCTCAGTTCATCGACAGGAATCGGCGCGTATTCTGGGCGTTGCCAAATGCCCAATTTCGCAGTTTCTGCCTGTTGCTGTGCATTCACCAACTCATTGGTATATTTTAAATTCGGCGGCCAGATACTGGCTTGTGCCAAGCCTGCGGCAACTAATTCTACGTTGATATGCTCGTTATTTTCGGTGAATAAATGCCCTAGAGTTCGCCCGTAGCTGTCGGTTTTTTCCACATCGGTTTCTAAACGTACTTTGCCATTTTGCAGCTTGGCAACCAGCCAGTTTTTCGCTTCATTGCCGCCTGCATCGGCTTCATTGCCACGGTGGGCTATTTCAGGGGTATTGATGCCCAACAGGCGAATTTTCTGCCCGTCTTGCAACACAACGGTATCCCCATCAAAAACCGCTTTGACATGATAAAAACCCTGCGTGGTTTTTATTGCCAGTGTTTTGGCTTCAGGTTCGGCAGTGTGGTCGGAAAAATGGGCTTTACCATTGGCATCATGCCATTGATACACCTCAGCACTAGCCAATACAGGTAACGAGAGTAATAAAATCAATACTATTTTCATAAATTCAGTTCAGGCAAGTGTGGCAATCGGGAGGTGAAAATAAAGCGGGTGTGATAAATAAATTGTTCAATATCGGGTTTTCATAGATAATCGCGTGTTTTGTAAAATAATTTTATTAGAATAATTATAATGACTTTTATTGCGAATAGTTCGCCGAGTAGTACATGGATATGAATAAATTTACCAGAGACTTGTTACAACAAGCCTTGCACATAGAGTCAGATATTACCTTATTCAATAGCACGACACCGTTATTAGGCAATTTAGCCGAACTGGATTCCATCGGTGTGGTTAATGTGATTACCTTAATTGAAGAACAACTGAATTGCATTATTGAAGACGATGAAATTAATGCCGAGGTGTTTGAAACCTTTGGCAGTCTGGTCAGTTTTATACAAAGTAAACAAAGCGGTTAAGCCATCCTAAGTAAACTCCTGCTGAGCTAACTGCTCGATAAACCAGCGTAATACATTGCCGTTATTGCTGGTTTTCCATGCTAAATGCAATGCTTCTGTCGGGATTTTATGTTCTACAGGCAAGCCAATCAATCGACCCTGTGCAAGTAAATCGCCAATACGATGCGCAGGCAAAAATCCCACGCCTAAACCCAAACATTGCGCGTGTATTTTTTCTGCCAGTGATGGCACGCGCAATACAGGACGTTTGCTGAACAGGCGGTGACTTTGCGGTGCTTGCTGTTTTGATGAATCCCGCACCACGATAAAACGGTATTGTTCAATAGTGTCTTGCGTCAGCGGCAGTGTCGCTTTGCTGAGTTCATGGTCTGGCGCGACTGCAAAAATCCATTCAATGTCGCGAATTTTTTGATGGCTAATACCGTTACTCAACGCGGTGTCGGTATCCACACCGATCACTAAATCCGCGCGGTTGCTGGTGATTGCTTCTTGTGTGCCGCCCAATACTTCCTCATAAATATTGATTTCAATGTCAGGCATTATTTCGTAAAACTGGGCGATTAACGGATAGATAAACTCAAAGTCCAAAATGGAATCTATGGCGATAGTAAACACCGATTCCCAACCGCTGTGGGCTTTTTTGGTGGTCATCGCCAAACGTTCAGTTGCTTCCAGAATTTCCCGACCCTGTTCCAGTAATACTCTACCTGCGGGTGTCAGCAGGGCGCGTCTGCCTTCTTTACGAAACACCACCACCTCCAAATCCTGCTCCAATTTCTGCACGGTATAAGAAATAGCCGACGGTACGCGAAACAGCGCGTTAGCGGCGGCGGCAAAACTGCCTTTGCGGTCGATTGCGTCCAGCACTTCCAGCGCGTCTAAGGTAATTGGGTATTTCATAATGATTACTCGGTGAATTGTTCAATTATTTTGAACGTATTGGGCAGAATTTACCGCTTTTTATTCAAACAGCCAAACCTATAATGAAGCCAACATTACACATTCATTCACACAGAGGTCATTATGAACAAATTAATTCACCACACACTGCTTGCTAATGCGGGATGGGAAGCTCTTATCCTACGTTTTCCCATCGGCTTAATTTTAGCCGCGCACGGCAGTCAAAAATTATTCGCATGGTTTGGCGGTTATGGCTTGGAGGGTACGGGGCAGTTTATGGCATCAATGGGTTTAACCCCCGGTTATTTGATGGCGTTATTAGCGGGTAGTGCAGAATTTTTCGGCGGCGTGGGTTTAATGCTGGGATTATTCACTCGTGTATCGGCGGCAGCTAATGCCTTGACCATGTTGGTTGCTTTGTTGGCGGTGCATTTGGGTAAAGGGTTTTTTATGGACACGCACGGGATTGAATACGCGCTGGCATTATTATCCGCGACTTCCGCACTGATTTTTATCGGCGGCGGACGCTATTCACTGGATTATTATCTGCTGAAAAGCAATGTATTGGGGGTGCAACATGACTAAGCAAACACGAAAACTCACCACGATTGTCACAGGGCGGGCGACCAGCGACGGCGCGGGCGTTAAACTGCAACGTATTATTCACCAGCAACACCAAAAGGCGTTTGATCCGTTTTTATTATTGGATGAATTCGCTTCGGACAATGCCGCAGACTATATCGGCGGTTTTCCCAGTCATCCGCATCGAGGCTTTGAAACCGTGACGTATATGCTGGAAGGTGCAATGCTGCACCGCGATCATTTGGGCAACGAAGGGCATTTACGCGCAGGGGACGTACAGTGGATGACCGCCGCACATGGTATTATTCATTCAGAAATGCCCGAACAGGAAAATGGCTTGTTGCGCGGTTTTCAGTTGTGGATTAACTTACCTGCGACAGAAAAAATGAAACCGCCGCATTATCAGGACATTGCCGCCGCTGATATTCCGCGTCTTAGTTTGGCAAACGGCGGTTACATTAAAGTGATTGCAGGTGATTATGTCAGCGACACAGCAACGATTACAGGTGCGGTAACAGGCGTAACTACGCAACCGTTATACCTCGATGTATCGTTAAGCCCGCAACAAGTATTGAACATTCCGATAGCCGCAGAACACACGGTGTTAATCTACGTTTATCAAGGTGCATTGGCAGTCGGTGCATCGGTAGACATTATCGCCGCAGGGCAGTTGGGGCAATTAGTAGAGGGTGATAACCTGCAACTGACCAGCCAACAGCAAGCGACGCGATTTTTGGTATTAGCTGCATTACCGCTTCATGAACCCATTGTACAATCAGGTCCGTTTGTGATGAACAGCGTTGCAGAAGTTGAACAAGCCTTTCGTGATTACCGTGACGGCGTATTGACGCTGTAAAACCCTTTTAATGAATTCAAGGAGATAACCATGCCCGCCAAACCTGCAACAACCAGTGTGAAAATTCACGATATTATTGAAGCCCGCTGGAGTCCACGCGCATTTGACCCTGATAAACCCGTCAGTCACGATGATTTATTGGCATTGCTGGAAGCGGCGCGGTGGGCTTCCTCATGCTTTAACGATCAACCGTGGCGGTTTATCGTGTGCGACAAAAGCACCGATGCGGATAGCTGGGAAAATGCGTTCAGTACCTTGGTGGAAAGAAACCAATTATGGGCAAAAAACGCGCCTGTTTTGTTGCTGTCGGTAGCAATGGCAAATTTTAATCATAACGATAAACCCAACCGTTGGGCAATGTACGACACAGGTGCGGCGGTTGCCAATCTGTGTTTGCAAGCCACGGCATTGGGTTTGGTCGTGCATCAGATGGGCGGTTTTGACGGCGAAAAAGCGCGTGAAGTATTTCATTTGCCCCACGACTGTACGCCGATGGCAATGATGGCAATCGGTTATCAGGGCGATGTAAATGCACTTGATGAGGATTTTAAAACCAGCGAAGTCGCTGAACGGTCGCGTGTGCCATTGGAACAACGCTTTTATGCTGGACGCTGGGGCAAGGAAATTAAGTAATGGTTACGACAGCCAGTCGGTTCATGACGGGCTGTCGTTACAGCAAAACACCTGTATACAGATAATTTGAAACTCAGATATACTGCAAAAATCCATTAATTTTTTACAAAAATAATTATGAAACAGTCTGATGAGCAACTATTCAATCCGTCGCAACAAGTTATAGATTACGCAAACGTTAAGGAATACGACAACACTTATGCCGATTCTATCGCCCATCCACTTGATTTTTGGGAAAAACAAGCCGAAACGCTGGAATGGACAACAAAATGGGACAAAGTCCTTGATGATAGTAATCCGCCGTTTTTTAAATGGTTCACAGGTGGCAAAACCAACATTATTTTAAATGCCATAGACCGTCATTTAAAAACCGCCAATCGCAATAAATTAGCCATTATCTGGGAAGGCGAACCTGGTGATTTACGCAGTTTTTCCTATCACGCGCTTAATCGTGAAGTGTGCGAATTTGCCAATATCTTAAAGGCAATGGGCGTTAAAAAAGGCGATATTGTCACTATTTACCTGCCGCAAATTCCCGAACAACTGTTTGCCATGCTCGCCTGTGCCAAAATTGGCGCGGCGCACAGTGTGGTGTACGGCGGTTTCAGTCACGAAGCCTTGGCGGATAGAATCAACGATGCTAACAGTCGCGTCGTGGTCACCGCAGATGGCGGTTTCAGACGCGGTAAAGCCAGCAACTTAAAAGAAATCGTCAACAAAGCTCTGGAACACACGCCCACCGTGGAAGTGTGTATCACTGTCAAACGCACGGGTGTTGATGTATTCATGGAAAATGACCGTGATTATTGGTTTCATGATTTAAAAAGTCTGCCTATTGCCGCCGCACAATGTGAAACTGAAATCATGGATGCCGAGGATACGTTATTTATTCTCTATACCTCAGGTTCTACCGGCAAGCCCAAAGGCTTGGTGCATACGCACGGCGGTTATAGCGTCTACACCGCCACCACGCACAAAATGGCATTTGATATAAAACCCGAAGACCGCTGGTGGTGTGCGGCTGATCCCGGTTGGATTACTGGACATTCTTATATCGTGTATTCCCCGCTCATCAATGGCGCGACCATCTTTTTATACGAAGGTGCGCCTAATCATCCCTATCCAAATCGCTGGTGGAAGATGGTGGAAAAATACGGCATCAACATTTTATACACCTCGCCAACCGCGATTCGCGGCTTAATGCGTTATGGTGAATCATGGCCGAATAAACACGATTTAAGCTCATTGCGCTTATTGGGTTCAGTCGGTGAACCGATCAATCCAGAAGCATGGAAATGGTATTACAAAGTCATCGGTAAAGAACAATGCCCCATCATTGATACTTGGTGGCAAACCGAAACGGGCGGTTTTATTATTTGCCCCATCCCCGCCTTACCGTTAAAACCGGGTTCGGCAACCAAACCATTTTTTGGTATTGAAGTCGATATAGTCACCGATACAGGTGAAAAAACCCCCGTGGGCGAAGAAGGTAATTTAGTGATAAAAACCCCGTGGCCGGGTATGGCACGAACGGTTTATGAAGATCCAGAACGTTTTAAAGAATTGTACTGGAAAAAGTATGAACAACAGGGTTGGTATCATCCTGGCGATGCTGCCCGCATAGACGAAGACGGCTATTACTGGATTATCGGCAGAACCGACGACGTGATTAAAGTCAGCGGTTATCGACTGGGTTCGGCAGAAATTGAAAGCGCGTTAATGACTCATCCCGCCATTGCTGAATCGGCGGCAATCGGTTTGCCGCACACGCTGAAAGGCTATGCCATTCATTGTTATGTGGTACTGCGCAAAGGTTACGAACCCAGTCCCGCACTGGAAAAAGAACTCAGAGAACACGTTGGCGAAATGATGGGCGCGATAGCCCGTCCTGAAGAAGTGGTTTTTATTGATGCGCTACCGAAAACCCGAAGCGGAAAAATTATGCGTCGCGTGTTGAAAGCGCAGGCATTAGGTCAGGATATTGGTGATTTAAGTACGCTGGAAGAATAATAATTGAAGAATTGTTGTCCACGAAAGACACGAAAAGCACGAAAACGAATAAAAAATAATAAGGTAACTGTTGGTAATGAGCCAACCCTGTGTTTTGAAATGGAGTGCCTGCATTTCATAGGTGCTTGAACTGCTCCTTCGGAGTCTAAGAAACTACTTGGACTCCTGATAGCAGATTTTGATTCTTTCGTGTCTTTCGTGCTTTTCGTGGACTATGGCTTTTTCATGCGTAACATCAGATAATTATGTCGAGTTGTGCCACGACTGCCAGTCCTTTGAAGACTGGCAGTCGTTAAACATCACTATGATGGGAACGCTTCAATATAGTCCAGATTGAACGCACATTAGACTCCGATTCAGATAACAGCAAAGTCAGTGCGATTTCCTCAAGCGCGGCAAGTATGCAAATGACAGCCGCCACTCGAAACGGTATCGCTGAACCGCCGAAAAATAATACATACAAAGACAAGCCCATCGACGCGGCGGCAATTTTTACGCCCCAAGTGTGATAGCTGGTAAAACCGCCGAATTTACAAAAGCCGACTACAGCGGGTAATAAACAACTCGCAAGCATCAACAGCACAAAAATCAGCTCTCTATACACTACATCTGGCCATAACCACCAGCAACCGATAGCCGTCGTCAGATAAGTGATAACATCCGCCCAACTGTCCAACATGGCACCGAATTGGGACACCTGCCCAGTCAACCGCGCTACAAAACCGTCTAATAAATCAGTCAGAAACGCCAACGCTAACAGCACCATAAATGCAATGCCATAGCCATACCATGCCAACCATAATAAACCAATAGCGGCGACAAAACGGAAGCCTGTCAACAGATTCGGCAGGGTGAGTTTATTGTTCATAAGCTGAATGAAGCGGCAAGCGGTGCGTGATCTGACAGAGACTGCCAGTGCGAATGTGTTAAACGTTCACAGGATACAGGAGTCAGACCGCGATAATAAATCCTGTCCATCTGTAAAAACGGCAAAAAAGCGGGAAAAGTACACGCATAACGTCCATGCGTCTGGCGGAAAACTTCCTGTAAATTCAAATGATTAAGAAACAGCCGTCCTGCCTGTCCGCGCCAATCATTAAAATCACCCGCGACAATCAACGGCGCGTCATGCGGTACATGACTGTCTATGCGTTCACACAGGGTTTCAATTTGTGAGCGACGTTCTTTACCCATCAAGCCAAAATGAATGCACACAATATGTAATTCCTGATTGCTGTCAGGGACACGAATAACCCCATGTAGCAGACTACGACTCGCCCACGGAAACGGCGACACGTTAATGTTTTCCCAGTGTGCAAACGGGTACTTACTTAAAATTGCATTGCCATGATGCCCTGCGTTATAAATGGCATTTTTGCCATACGCGAAAAACGGCCAGACACCTTCGGCAATAAATTCAAATTGTGAGCGTGCAGGCCAATGTGCCACTTTTTTCTCATGGCGTTGATGTTCGCCCTGCATCTCCTGCAAAAACAATATATCTGCATCTGCCGCAACCAAGGCATCCCGAATCTGATGCAAGACAAAATGTCGGTTGCTCATATTAAAACCTTTATGAATATTGTAGGTTAATACCCGTAAGCCTTTATTTTTCATAGCGTCTAATAAGGTCGATTGCGAATATGCAGTTTATAAAGAATCGGTGAAATAAATTCCTCACACAAGAAAAAAATTCCCGCGATGAATAGCGCATCAACAAAGCTCAGTGCCAGCGATTCTTTTAACAACAATAACGGTAACAAGGATTCCGGCACAGTATCAAAACCTCTGGCTCTGCTACTTTCAACTTTACCCAAGCGACGTTTAATAAAACTTGCCAGTAAATCACCTGTCATGGTTAATATGCCGAATAATACGCCTGTTAAAGGAGACAAGCCCAATAAAATAGCCGCAATGGTGGTAAAAAAAACCGCAGAAAACACGCCGCGCCACGTTTTTTTATTCCCGAATAAACGATGACCGTCATTTAAATATAATCCATTATCTACTGGTCTCGTTAATCGCTTGCCCAGCAGGGTATTGGCAATAACAGGCGCACCATTCGCCACAAGCAGCAATAACAAGCCCTGAAACAGGCAATACCAGCATAATGACATATCCGAATATCTCTTTTTCGACAACGAAAATTAAAATTAATTAGTTGTAAGCTAATGCAATAAGTTCAATGGCATAAATAAAGCTGCCTGATTTTAATAACGTGTACACGCTGGCTTTTTGTTAAGAGATTAGTGAAAACAAGCTAAAATTTTTAGTCATGTTTTAATTCTTTTGCTCTTTTCCTTGCTATTTGAATAGATTCATCCGTAAGAAAACGATAAGTATTTTCACATTTTAATCCATCCAAATTACTTAAAATCCATTTTTCATTTTCCTTTTTTAAAGCTCTATTATTAAAAGCTCCTAATAATCCGCCCAAAACTCTAAATCCATTATTTTTTACAGCTAATCCAGATTCTATTTTCTCTTTCGGTAGGTTTTTCCAAATTTCAAATAATCTACAAAAACTTTTTGTTTTTAAATACGAAATCAAGTCATTATTATTTAATTCACTACAGTTTAATTGTTTTCCATAAATGAATTTTACTTTAACAATAAAAATACAATTTTCATTTCTTGAAAATCCAAGTAATTCGGCAAAATAATCTGCATCTAATATATCGGAATCGCTGAAGAAACTAAGTATTTCATTGTCAATTTCTTTTACTATGCTGTTACCATTAAATATGTATTTCTCAAAAGAGGAGTGAAATTTTTTGCATCCAGAAAAATTTTTCTTAAACATAAATTCAGATATACTTTCTAAGTCATATATCGTGATACTATCTTGCCTGTACCCAAATCTGTCTACCCATACCCATTTTTCATCAGACCAAATACAGCGCATAACTTCATCAGAACTTTCATATCCTCTCATCAAAGTAAGATGATTGTTCCTCTGTGATTTCAATATCGAGAATGAGTAATTCCTCGAAATTTTCTCGAATCCAATCTGTAATTGTTTTGGAATTAAGCAATTTTTCTCCGAGCCACCATTTGACATCGGCACACGTCTTGAAATAGTCATTCGTTCTTTCTTCAAAAGTATTGATTGTTATTGGAGATAATTGAATTTCATGTACTTCTATCCATCCCATTGGAAATATAATAGCAACATCTGCTATTCTTTTTATTTCTTTAAAAGGATATTCTATTTCTACTTTTGCATCACTTATTTCAGATATTGCAGTTCTCAACTTGTCTGCCAAAAATTGTTTTGCCATGATGTGTGCAATACTTTCTGGCTTTCTTTCATAATCGCTAGTGCAAATAGATTTATGCACGAAATGATTGATTTTGTTGCTGCATTGACGAACAAACATCGGAATATCACAATATGGGCATACAATATCAACAGATTTTAAAGACGTGCGCGGGTTATCTAGTTTGGTAATATCTATTCTATTACCATCTAATTTATTTTTTGCAACTAGCGGCATATCAAATAATCCATTTTTGTGATAAAGATAAAAGTTATCCACTTCAAGTTGGGTTGCCGTTTTCGGCAACCCAACTCAATACTTAAACCGTATAAGTAGAAGAAGCCGTCTTGCCGCCGTGACCCGTCCAATCCGTGTGGAAGAATTCACCGCGTGGTTTGTCGGTGCGCTCATAAGTATGTGCGCCGAAGTAATCACGTTGTGCTTGTAACAGATTAGCGGGTAAGCGTTCAGTGCGGTAGCCGTCGAAATAGGCGAGGGCAGAGGAGAATGCGGGTGTGGGAATGCCGAGTTCTACGCCTAAAATAACCGCTTTACGCCAGCCTGCATCGGCTTTTTGCATGGCTTCGATGAAGAAATCAGCCAGTAATAAGTTTTCTAATTCAGGATTTTGGTCGTAGGCTTGTTTGATGTCGTTCAAAAACTGGCTGCGAATAATACAACCGCCGCGCCACATTAAGGCAATCTCGCCGTAGTTCAGTGACAAGTTGTATTCTTTCGACGCTTCACGCATTAAGCGGAAACCTTGCGCGTAAGAAATGATTTTTGCCGCGTACAGCGCGTCACGAATTGCATTAATCATGGCTTGCTTGTCGCCTGTGAAGGCTTGTACACGTTTTGGTAATACAGCGGCGGCGGTAACACGTTCGGATTTTTGCGCCGATAAACAACGGGCAAATACCGATTCACCAATCAGCGTTAATGGAATACCCAAATCCAGCGCGTTAATACCCGTCCATTTACCTGTGCCTTTTTGCCCAGCGGTATCAAGAATTTTATCAACCAATGGCTGACCATCTTCATCTTTATACGCCAAAATGCCCGCAGTAATTTCAATCAAATACGAGCTGAGTTCGCCTTTATTCCATTCAGAAAAAATGGTGTGCATTTCATCGGCAGATAAACCCAAGCCTTCCGACATCAATTGATAGGCTTCACAAATCAACTGCATATCGCCGTATTCAATACCGTTGTGTACCATTTTGACGTAATGACCCGCGCCGTTATCGCCGACCCATTCACAACACGGTGCGCCGTCAACCTGTGCGCTGATGGCTTGAAAAATCGGCTTAACCGCAGACCACGCTGCTTTGTTACCGCCGGGCATAATCGAAGGTCCATTTCTCGCGCCTTCTTCGCCGCCAGAAACGCCTGTGCCGATGTACAAAATATTTTGTGCGGCTAAATCGGCAGTGCGGCGGTTGGTGTCGGTAAATAGCGAGTTACCGCCATCAACGATAATGTCACCCGCTGATAATAACGGCACTAATTTTTCAATATACGCATCAACCACTTCGCCCGCTTTGACCATTAACATCACAATGCGCGGCGATTCCAGAGTATCAACCAATTCTTCCAAAGAATGCGTGCCGATAACCTGCGTACCTTTCGCCGCATCGGCTAAAAAATCATCCACCGCGCTAGTGGTGCGGTTAAAAACGGCGACTTTAAAGCCGTGGTCATTCATATTGAGGACTAAATTTTGTCCCATTACTGCCAAACCGATTAATCCGATATTTGCTTTCATGTGTGCCTCTTAGTGGAATTATTAACAACAGGATTTTAACATAGTTCGGACAGGGCAAAATTGCTTGAATTCATTGAAATGTTGTACCCTACTAACCATATAATTCCCAATCAATGGTAACACTGCCAATTATTGCACCACAATCTATCAAATCATGAAAAAATCCATACAGCAAAAATTAGAAAATCTCTGCGAACGTTACGACGAAATCGCCGCTTTACTCTCAGAAATCGAAACCCAGAATAACCAAAATAAATTCCGCGCCCTGAGTCAGGAGTATGCACAAATCGCCCCATTGGTCGATTGCTATAAACGCTACGAGCAGACCTTAGTCGCCCTCGCCTCAGCGCAAGAAATGGCAACCGACAATGATCCTGAAATGCGTGAAATGGCAAAAGAAGAAATCAGCGACGCGCAAAATGAACTGGATGCCATCGACCACGAACTGCAATTATTATTGCTACCCAAAGACCCTAACGACAACCGCAACATCTTCTTAGAAGTTCGCGCAGGCACAGGCGGCGACGAAGCGGCGATATTTTCAGGCGATTTAGCGCGTATGTACCAACGCTATGCAGAAAAACGCGGCTGGCAAACTGAAATTATCAACGAAAGTTTCGGCGAACACGGCGGCTATAAAGAAATTATCTTGCGTATTATCGGGCGTGATGTGTATTCACAATTGAAATTTGAAGCAGGTACACACCGTGTGCAACGTGTGCCGGAAACTGAATCACAAGGGCGTATTCACACCTCCGCCTGTACCGTCGCCATCATGCCCGAAGTGGAAGAAGTCGATGCCATCGACATTAATCCCGCTGATTTAAAAGTCGATACCTACCGCGCCTCAGGTGCAGGTGGTCAGCACATCAACAAAACCGAATCGGCAATCCGCATCACCCACATTCCAACGGGCGTAGTGGTCGAATGCCAAGACGAACGCTCACAACACAAAAACCGCGCCAGAGCCATGTCATTATTAGCGTCGCGCTTATTATCCGCCGAACAAGAAAAACACCACGCCGAACAATCCTTAAACCGCAAATTACAAGTCGGCAGCGGCGACCGTTCCGAACGCATCCGCACCTACAACTACCCGCAAGGACGCTTAACCGATCACCGAATCAACCTAACCCTGTATAAATTAGATGACATCATGCAAGGCGGTTTAGAACACGTCATTAATCCCTTGATAAGTGAACATCAAGCAGAGATGTTGACGCAGTTGGGGGATGATTAAGGGTTTTGTGTCGGCGTACTACTGTAGAGACGTTGCACCGCAACGTCTTTTTCTCTTTTCCCCGCGTCTTGTTTTTCAAATAGACATCAGGTGAATATCATGTACAACAACCCTATAAATTCCTATTCTATGAACAAAGACCTTTTTCTTAATGGCTATATTGAAAGAATTGCCAACAAATTTGAGCTGCCAGCTCCATTGGCATTTGAAATTTTATCGTTAGCAGCAATTTTGGATTTAAGTTTTGATGAAATCTACGATTCGGTTTCAACGATTGAAAATAAAAGTGGCAGTCATGATGGTGGGTTAGATGGTATTTATTTAGAAGAAGATGAAAATGAAAATACGCTACACGTTTTTCAAGTAAAAACATCAGGTTTTATCGGCGAAAATGAAATAGCCAAATTTATAGATGATTTTAATACGTTGTTCACTTATGGTAATACTGTCAATAAACCACTCAATAGCAAGGTTTCTTTAGAGTTACAAAAATACCAAAATTTAGCAAAATCGGGACGAGTTGTTGATACTAAGTTGTACTTTATTTTTAAGGGTGATAAAACTTCGCAAAATCAGCCATTGATTAATCGTTATTTAGACAATAATGCTAATTTACAGGTTTTTGATAGTAATGATTTGTATGATCAAATTGATAGCTTGGCATCCGAAGGTAAAAAACGCAAACCAATTGATTTTAGCTTTATGGCAGAAAAATCTAATATCTCATTGCGTAATGATCCACAAACCTTGATTTCATTTTCTATTCAAAATGTTAAAGCTGTTAATTTTCGTCTTTCCGCGCTAGAGCTTTGCAAATTACTGGATTCAGAAAAACAGCTTAATAAACGAATTGATACTATTTTCAGCGACAATATTCGTGGTTTTTTAAGTTACAATAAAACGAATAAAAATATTCGCAGTACGCTATTGAGTGACGATGCCGAATACTTTCCATTTTTAAATAATGGCATTACGATTATTGCCGAACGCGTTAAAATACCAAAAGAAATGCAAGCTGGATTTTATCCATTAGAAGTTAGAAATCCTGTGATTGTCAATGGGTTGCAAACGACTCATGTTATCTATGATATTTATCACTTAGATAAATCCAAGCTCGATAATGTTTATGTGTTAGTCCGTTTATATGAAACGACTGACAGCGAATTAATTGATAAAATCACTGACGCAACCAATACCCAATCACCAATTAACTACCGTGACAAAATTAGTAATCGCAAATTCAACGAATATACAAAAGCCGTTTTTGCCAATGCGGGTATTGGTTATTTGAGTAAACGTGGTGAAACATTTGATGACACACTCAGTATTTCTTTGAATAAATCCGTACACAGTGAAACAGTGCTTAAATTTTGGTATGCCTCATTTTATGGCTATCCTGAAATAGCAAAAAATGCAAAATCTAAAGTGCTTGAAGAGCTTTTTGATGCAACGACCAATAAAAATAATAAGCTAAATGAATTGTTTAATGGCGAAAAGAATTCTGCCATTTATCAACAGTTACTAGACGCTTTTTGGCTTTACGATTTTATTATGCAGAAACGTAAAACGATGCAACATGAATCTGATTTCGTACTATTTGCAGATGAATTAATCGCTTATGGTATTTACAAGTTATTTGAGAAATCAGGACTATTTATCTTGGATAAAAAACAGTTTGAAATGTATTATCAAGAAGTTTATCAAGCTATTACCAAGTGCATAGAAAAAGAAAAAGCAGCTAAATTAAAAAATAATCAAACTTATGCGCACAATAGTTATTTTAAATCATCCAAGTCACAATTTAATTTGAATGATGAGCTTGGTTTAATTGAAGATTTTTATAAATACCCACTTATCTAAATGACCTCTAAGGTGCGTAGGACACATATTGCATACCCTATAACTTCATTCAAACCTAGTACGTTTAGTAAGTAACAGTGAAAAAGTATTTAGGCAATAAATGACTGCCAGTCTCCTTCAAGGACTGACAGTCATATACCTGAGAACTTGTGTTTACTTACTTAAAAACCTCCTAGGTTTATATTCATCCTTACCTATGCCCACCATAAAAACCCTATTAGCCAACGCCACTAACATTTTAACCAGCCATTCAGATTCCCCATCATTAGATGCTGAGGTGTTGCTGGGGTTTGTGCTGGGTAAGCCCAGAACTTACCTGCGTGCATGGTGCGATAACACGCTGACAGATGAGCAAATCGCCGCCTTTAACGCGCTGATTCAGCAACGTGAACAAGGTACGCCGATTGCCTATCTGACAGGTACACGCGAATTTTGGTCTAGGGATTTTACTGTTACTGCCGATGTATTAATTCCCAGACCTGATACTGAATTGTTGATTGAACTGAGTTTAGAACTTATCCCGAAAAAGCTAGCCGTTAAGCTGATTGATTTAGGTACAGGCTCTGGCATTATTGCGGTGACGTTGGCGGCAGAACTCCCTAATGCGCAGGTTGTCGCGGTTGATGCCAGTTTAGCGGCGTTGAATGTCGCCAAGCACAACGCCCAGCAACACCAGCTGACTAACATTGAGTTTTATCAAAGCGATTGGTTTACTAATGTGCCAGATGAGCTATTTGATTTAGTGATTAGCAATCCGCCTTATATTGACCCCGATGATGAACATTTACAGCAAGGTGATGTACGTTTTGAACCCAAAACCGCGCTAATTGCTGATAATCAAGGCTTGAGTGATATTGAAATTATCGCTGATAAAGCGCGTGGTTATTTAAAACCAGCGGGGCATTTATTCATCGAACATGGCTACAATCAAGCCGCGCAAGTACAAGCCATTTTTAACGCGCTGGCTTATGATAAGGTACAATCCTACCGAGATTTATCGGGACAGCCCCGTGTGACTTACGGGCAAAAACCTTAACACTGACCTTACGCATTTATTATGAACTCACCAGATATTCAACTTTCGCGCAAACTCACCAATCAACTCCTGCATCTTGCTCAACTGTCGCCTGATATTGAAGTCTGCGGACTGGTGAGCAGTCAAAACGGTGTGCCTTGCCATTGTTATCCTGTTGCCAATGTTGCCGACCAACCTGCACAACGGTTTTTACTGGATGCGGCGGGGCAAATCGCTGCATTAAAAGCCATGCGCGAACGTGGCGAAGAACTGTTTGCCATTTACCATTCACACCCCACTGCGCCCGCAATTCCATCCAGTACCGATTTGGAATTGGCGGCTTATCCTGACGCGCTTTATCTGATTATCTCCCTGAATACTAAAGGAGTTTTAGAAATGCGCGGCTTTCACATCACAGAGCAGGTCGCTCAAGAAATTCCGCTGACGTTAAGCGAAGATTAATATGATAAACATAGGCAAAATCAACCAGCTATCTGTTGTTAAAGTACAGGGAGCAAACATCTACTTAGGCAGTCCTGTGTCTAATAAAGTGCTGTTAGCAGACAAAAAACCACCCGCACACTGTGAAGTCGGCGATAATTTAACCGTGTTCGTTTATACCGACGGCGAAGGGCATTTAGCGGCAACCACCACCGTGCCACTCGCACAAGTCGATGACATCGTGTATTTAAAAGTCGCCGCGTTAAATTACGTTGGCGCGTTTTTAGATTGGGGCTTACCGAAAAATTTACTCGTGCCATTCAGCGAACAACATCACGAGCTGGAAGTCGGCAAATCCTATCTGGTTAAAGTTTATTTAGATGACCAGCAACGTCTCGCCGCCACCACCAAAATTGATAAATTTATCAGCGACACCGCCGATGAAGAGCTAAGCGAAGGACAGCAAGTCGATATACTCATTGCTGATAAAACCGAGCTGGGCGTTAAAGCGATTATTAATAATCGTTATTGGGGAATGCTCTACACCAATGAACTGTTCCAGCCTGTGAAAAAAGGGCAGAAACTCACTGCGTATATCAAACAAATCCGTGAAGATTCTAAAATTGATTTAAGCCTGCAACCCGCAGGTTACGGTAAAGTGTTATCACTCACCGACACCATTTTAGCGAAACTCAGAGCCAACGAAGGCGAATTAAAACTCAGCGACAAAAGCCCGCCCGAAGCGATTTATGCCGCGTTTGGAGTCAGTAAAAAAGTCTTTAAACAGGCAATTGGCGCGTTGTACAAGCAAGAATTAATTGATATTGAGAAGACGGGCATTAGGTTGCGTTGAGTCTCTAATGCAGAGATTGCTTTACTTCATGCAGTGTGCCGTATATCAAAAAATATTAATTGTTGCGGGTTAGTTTTCAGTATATAGCCTGATTGTGTTGATGTTTGTGCATCGAACACTTAAAAACAGCGCGATAACCGATATAATGACTCCTTGTTTGTTATGACTACACAATACAGGATTCGCTATGACTAAAACTATTATTCAAACGTTGGATGCACCGCAGGCGATTGGCACTTATTCACAGGCGGTTAGAGTGGATCGCACGGTGTATCTTTCAGGGCAGATTCCGTTAAATCCAGAAACGATGACACTGGTTGACGGCGATATTAGCGTGCAAATTACGCAGGTGTTTGACAATTTAAAAGCGGTGGCATTGGCGGCGGAGGGGGATTTTTCCGATATTGTTAAGCTGAATGTGTTTTTAACCGATTTGACGCATTTTCCTATCGTCAATGAAATCATGGGGCGGTATTTTGATGAACCGTATCCTGCGCGGGCAGCTATTGGGGTCGCGGCGTTGCCCAAGGGGGCGGGTGTGGAAATGGATGCCATTATGGTATTAAAACCGCAAGAGTATCCCGCCTGCTAAGCACTGACACATGAAAACTACGCACGCGCTCACCCAATCGGTTGCCAGCTTAACGGGAGTCGGGACGCATACCGTCGGTCGGTTGCGTAAACTGGGCATACACGTTGTGCAGGATTTGATTTTTCATTTGCCGTTGCGTTATGAAGACCGAACCCGTGTTCATCCTATCGGTGCATTAACCGCTGGGATGACGGCGTTGATTTGCGCTAAAGTGGAACTGGTTGATGTGTTGAGCAAAGGGCGTAAAAGTCTGATTTGTCGGGTCAGTGACGGCACGGGCTTTATGACCTTAAAGTTTTTTCATTTCAGTGCCGACCAGCACAATATTTTCAAAACAGGCGCGTGGTTAATCTGCTTTGCCGAAGTACGGCACGGTTATGCGGGCTTGGAAATGGTACATCCTGAATACCGTGTTATTGCCAGTCCTGACAGCTATATCCCCGAAAACCGTTTAACGCCCGTGTATCCGTTGACCGAAGGCTTGAGTCAGGCGACCTTGCGTAAAGTGATGAAGCAGGCGTTAAATCAAGTCGAGTTGCTACAAGACTGGATTCCCGACTCTATTTTGCAACGCTATCAGTTTCCATCGTTGTTGGAAGCGATACACACCTTACACGCACCCGATGAATCGGTGTCGCTGCTGGCGTTGCAAAATGCCAGTTTACCCGCATTGAAACGCTTGGCATTTGAAGAATTGCTCAGTCATTATTTGAGTCTGAAAAAAGCCAAAGTGTCTGCTAAAGTGTGGCAAGCCCCATCGTTTTCTAGCCCCTTATTAGCCAGTAGTAAAGAGCATTTTTTGCGCTCGTTGCCTTTCACGCTGACAGGCGCACAGCAGCGGGTAATTGGTGAAATTGAAGCCGATTGTATGAGTGCGCAGCCGATGATGCGCTTGGTGCAGGGCGATGTGGGCTCAGGTAAAACGGTGGTGTCTGCGTATGCCGCATTGTTGGCGTTGACCGCAGGTTATCAGGTGGCGGTGATGGCTCCGACGGAATTACTCGCCGAACAGCATTACCGTAATTTCAGCGCGTGGTTTGGCGGCTTTCAAACCCAAGTGCTGTATCTCACAGGGCAGTTGAAAGGCAAAGCCCGCGCCGCGACCTTGCAAGCCTTAGCCGAGGGTTCAGCGGGGATTATTGTCGGTACTCACGCGCTGTTTCAAGACAGCGTACAGTTTCACAAGTTGGGCTTGATTATTATTGATGAACAGCACCGTTTTGGCGTGCATCAACGCATGGCTCTGCGCGATAAAGGGCAACAGGCGGGCTTGCGTCCGCATCAATTAGTGATGACTGCCACGCCGATTCCGCGCACTCTCGCTATGTTGCAATACTCCGATTTGGACATCTCCATCATTGACGAACTGCCGCCGAATCGTAAACCCATCGTGACCAGCGTAATTCCTGCCGAACGCCGTGATGATGTGATTAACCGAATCAATCACTGGGTGGCGAAAAAACGTCAGGGTTATTGGGTGTGTACGCTGATTGAAGAATCGGAAGTGTTGCAATGTGAAGCGGCGGAAAAAACCGCCGAACTGTTAATCGAAGCCTTGCCTGATGTGCGTATTGCACTGATTCACGGACGGATGAAATCAGCGGAAAAAGATGCCATCATGCAGGCGTTTAAAAGTCATCAACTGGATTTATTGGTGGCGACGACGGTGATTGAAGTTGGCGTTGATGTGCCGAATGCAGGCTTGATGATTATTGAAAATCCCGAACGCTTGGGCTTATCACAACTGCATCAATTACGCGGACGGGTGGGACGCGGTGCGGATGACAGCTATTGTTTATTGATGTATCAATCGCCGCTATCAGACACTGCACGGCAACGCTTAGGCATTTTGCGCGACAGCAACGACGGCTTTGTAATTGCCGAAAAAGATTTGCAGTTACGCGGGCCGGGGGATGTCATGGGAACGCGCCAGACAGGGCAGATTCATTTTAAAGTGGCTGATTTAGCCAGAGATACTGATTTATTGGACATTGTTCAGCAAGTCGGTGAACAATTTCTTATCGACTCGCCCCAAGCCATACAGCCGTTATGTGATCGTTGGCTGGGTGCATCTACTGATTATGCAGAGGTTTAGCCGTTTGACTACCAACAGCGTGTTATTTAATAAAGAACCGTTATGGCGCGAAAACCGACACGGTACGCGCCATAAAATGCCCGAAGCCGTGCAGTCGTGGGCGTACGAATCAGGCTCGCTCACACAACGCCTGCGCGCTATTTACGGTGATTCGGTCGCAGTCAGAGTGTTATTTCAACAATGGGCTGTGCCGTTTTTAAATGAACGCAAAGCCTTGAGATTGCATGATCGCCGCGTGTGTTTAATCCGCGAAGTGTTGTTACACGCTGATAGCAAACCGCTGATTTTAGCGAGAACGATTATTCCTCCTCATACGATGAATCGCAGCTTATCAACATTAGGGTCGCGTCCTTTGGGTGAGGTGATTTTTTCCTATCCGCAACTGGAACGCGTCGCTATGGATGTGACGCTGATTAATCCCGATGGATGGACTCCGACCGCCTTAGATGTCGGGCATATCAAACAACCGACGTGGGGCAGGCGCACGGTGTATGCAATAAAACATAGGGAAATGCTGGTGGGTGAATTTTTTCTGCCTGCTGTTTTGTAAGTAACGATATTTTAGCTATGACTGCCAGTCCTTAAAGGACTGGCAGTCATTCATCTGTCACACCAGCATTCTGGTTAAGGGACTGTTATCGTCAATCACCAGCGGTTCATCGCTGTCACAGTGGGCAATCAATTCACTCAGTTGTCGGCATTGCTCGGCGTGTTGCTGGATGACATTATCAATAACGGCGGACACGTCGCTGTCTATCATGTTGAACGCCGTAATAATGCCTTTGTTGAGTCCGATTAAGGCACTTTTTTCTAGCGAAGGCTGAGCTTTTTTCAAAATAAAAAATGGAATCAGCCAAGTTAAGGCAATCAATAAACCGCTATGCACGGCAAAATCCACGCCCAGATAGGGAACGGCGGTCATGTTACTGTGGTAATAACCGATAAACACCTGATAAGTCACCCATGCCATTGCCACCAGAGGCAGGGTGATTTCACATAAGCGCATGACTTTTAAAAAGCCCCGATGCAAGGCACTACCCGGTGCGGCGAGAGCGAGACGCGCGGATAATTCGCTTTGTGTATGGACGATTTTCCCTGCTTTCTCGCGCAACGGTAACAGGTGTTTTTTCAGCGGCGACACGGGTAAACCCGCTTGGTCGGCGGTGTTGATAAATTCATCAAGCGCGTCATTAAAACGGGTTTCTGCCCATTCATCCCAGAGTGGTGTGCGCTGATTGTCGGTGTATTTAGCCAGCGTAGAAGGTGCTATTAAATCAGCCGCATGATTGGCGTGGTGTTGGGCGATTTGTTGACATGACCATACAAAACCTTGTTGTAGCAGGGTGCAGGTAGCTTGCCATTGTTCATGCCAATGTGTTGTCAGTTGCTGAGCGTGTTGTGGTGACCCCAAAGCCGCGCGTGCGCTTTCAAGGACGTGTTTCAGTGCCTGTTTACGAACGTGTGTGCCGCGCTGTTCCAGTTGTTCAATAATGTGTTGACTGGCGAGAGACACAATCAGCTCTTCCAGCTGGATAAATTCATCGACTGGCGCATCTTCAACACAGGCGGTGGTAAACATCATCGGGGCAATAAATCCCGCTTTTTGCAGTTGCTGATTAAAATCGGCAAGCTGTGCAGGTTGTCCTC
>Ga0208116_1000110_pt1 | contig 30873 bp, 27 predicted proteins | sample LakWasMeta9_HOW4_2_FD_183859 | JGI IMG/M metagenome (GOLD analysis project Ga0208116, IMG submission 183859) | Freshwater sediment methanotrophic microbial communities from Lake Washington under simulated oxygen tension - Sediment Metagenome... | ecosystem: Environmental > Aquatic > Freshwater >... | reverse complement strand
GATCGCTCGAAGCTGATATCAAAATGCCCGAAGCGCGCGCGACCTTCATTATCCAGCCCGAAATCCAGAACACCGCTGGTCACGATATCCGCGCCGGCTTCATTGAACTTGGCATGCGCGATCACAGACACCGGCTCCAGTGGCTTGCAATCCTGCGCCGCATTGCCCAGGCCAAAGCACCAGCGCAATGAGTGAATCGCATAAGGCCCAATATCCCACATCGCACCACCGCCGGATTCAACACCATTGGCAATACGATACATGCGCGCCGGACGCATTAAGAACGAGTAACTGGCACGCACGGAAAGCACATCGCCGATCAAACCTGAAGCTACGATTTCCTGCACGCGCGCATGTTGCGGATGGAATCGGTACATGAACCCTTCCATCACCTTCACCTTGTTATTAATGGCTGCGGCTTCGATCGCTTCAATATCATCGACCGTAAGCGCCATCGGCTTTTCAATCAGCACATGCTTACCTGCGTTGATTGCATGTATCGCCCAGGTCACATGTTCGTGATTCGCCATCGGGCAGTAAACCGCCTCCACCTCAGGATTCTCGATCAGGGCAAGCAGGCTGTCATGGCATTGCACACTGTCAAGATCAAAGCCCTGTGGTGCATATTTTTCCAATGTCGCCCTGGCTGCGCCCTCACGGCGACTAGCGATCGCCCCCAGCTGCGCATTAGGGGATTCGATAATGGCCGGCAGCAAGCGCTCGTTAACACGGGCAGCGCCTAAAATACCCCACTTCAATTTCTTTTCCATCATGACTATTTCCTTTTATGAACTACTCAGCGAACCACTTGATACTGCAGCCAATACTTGCCACCTGCTCCTTAGGCCCACTGCCGGTCGCGGCAATCAACTTCATCGCATTAAACAGGTCTCGCGGATTATCGGCCGGTGGCTCGCCGCGGCCGGCCGCATCAAAGCGGCCGCGATACTGCAATTCAAGATTTTTATTAAAACCGAAGAAATCCGGCGTGCAAACCGCACCATAAGCCTTTGCCACCGCCTGCGTTTCATCGAGTACGTATGGGAAAGAAAAATCATGCTGCGCGGCTTCTTCACGCATGCGTTCGAAAGAATCTTCCGGGTAATTCTTCGTATCATTACTCTGGATGGCAATCGTATTGATGCCGTATTTCAGCAACTCACGGCAATCCGCCACCAGACGTGTTTTAATGGTTTTGACATACGGGCAGTGATTGCAGATGAACATCACCAGCAAACCATTCTCGCCGGCACTATTGGCAAGCGTGTAACGCTTGCCATCGACACCAGGCAGATCAAAATCTACGGCAGGCAGACCAAAATTACATACCGGGGGATTCAAGCTGACCATCTTTTCTTCCTTAATTCGTTATACTTTCAAAATGCAGCAACAGCACAGCAATGTGCATGGCAATATTGACTGGATATTATCACTTTTGTTTTCGTTTTTCTGATCTTTAAAATTGGAGTCGCCTGATTTATGGCTAACCTGCGCTTTTTCACTGATTCACCACTCGCACTGCATGCAGACATCCAGCTTTCGGAAAGCGCAGCAGCGCACGCCACCCGCGCACTGCGCCTGAACGTTGGCGACAACGCCATTGTTTTTAACGGTGACGGCTTTGATTATGAATGCACCCTGACCTCCATCAAAAAGAATGCGGTCACAGCCACCGTCACCGAGGCAAGAAAAATCAGCAACGAATCGCCACTCAACATCACACTGCTGCAAGGCATCTCCAGCGGCGACCGCATGGACTTTACGATACAGAAAGCGGTTGAACTCGGCGTAAACCATATCCAGCCCATCAACACCCAGCGCAGCGTCGTAAAACTGACACACGACCGCGCCGAAAAACGCGTCGAACACTGGCGAAACATTGCCATATCGGCATGCGAGCAATCAGGACGCGCTTTTGTGCCTAAAGTACTAGCGCCCATCGCGCTGGATAAATGGCTAAGCCAGAACCCACACAGCGGCAACGCACGCATTTTGCTCAACCCGGTGGGAGCGAAACGGTTGGCGGAAATGACCAAACCAACCACCGGGATTCAATTACTCATTGGTGCCGAGGGCGGCTTAAGCCCGGCCGAAATAGCGCTAGCCGCTTCACAAGGCTTTCAGTCCATCGTGCTGGGCCCGCGGATTTTACGTACCGAAACCGCAGCGCTCACTGCAATTTCTGCAATGCAAGCACTCTGGGGTGACTTTTAAGAAAAAACAAGATTAATTCATATATTTATTGCGAATTAAACATTTTTAAAATATATTTATGCTTTATTTGCAACAATAACACATCATGTCACTCGGCCTATCCATACGCAAGCGGCGCAAACTGCTGAACATCACCCTGCAAGAGCTTGCCGGCGCCACCGGCGCAGACAGCGGTAACCTTTCCCGCATCGAGCGCGGCGCGCAGGGCATCAGCGAAACACTGCTGCGCAAAATCTGCACCGCCCTGGACTGCACCCCCGCCTACCTTTACGCACTCACCGAATCGGCAGGCGCCGGCGCTTCGAACAACCAGCTGCCCTTTAGTGTCAAGAAGCCGCAGGAATTTGTCAGCTGGTTCCGTTCCGTTGCGCCTTATATCCACGCCTTTGGCGGCCGCACTTTTGTGATTGCCTTTGGCGGCGAAGTGGTGAATGAAAAACAATTCACCACGCTTTCACACGACCTTAACCTGCTGGCGAGCCTTGAAGTGCGGCTGGTACTGGTGCATGGCTCACGCCCGCAGATTGAAGAACGCCTGAGGCGTGCCAGACTTGAAACCAAGCTGGCAAACGGCTTACGCGTAACCGATGATGAGGCGATGGAAGCGGTGAAAGAAGCCAATGGCGTGATTCGCGCAGAAATCGAAGCGCAGCTATCCATGGGCTTGATCAATTCGCCAATGGCAGGCAGCGATATCCGCGTGGCCGGCGGCAACTTCGTGACTGCCAAGCCTTTGGGCGTCAGAAATGGCGTGGACCTGCAGCACACCGGTGAAGTCCGCAAGATCAATGCCGCAGCAATTCAAAAGCGTCTGGATGACGGCGAACTGGTGCTGCTGTCACCGCTAGGTTACTCACCCACGGGCGAGGCGTTCAATCTATCGCTTGAAGATGTCGCAGTGAGTACAGCGATTGCGCTGGATGCCGACAAACTCATTTTTCTGATGGATTCAGAGGGCGTACACAACCTGCGAGGCGAACTGCTGCGCGAGATGACCGCCAAAAAGGCAAAGAACCTGCTTCAACACGTCACAGACAATGATGATGCCATCAACACTTCGGAAGATATTGTGTATTACCTGCCGGCAGCGGTTCGCGCCTGCGAGCATGGCGTTGCCCGCACCCACCTGATCAGTCGCCATATCGACGGCGCCATCATTCAGGAGCTGTTCACGCATGAAGGCATTGGCACCATGGTCACGGAACTTGGCCTGGAAACCATGCGCCAGGCCGACATTGACGACGTGGGCGCCATCCTGCAATTAATAGAGCCGCTGGAAGCCGAGGGCGTACTGGTCAAACGCGGACGCGAACGCATAGAAATGGAAATCAACTATTTTCAAGTGATGGAGCATGATAACCGGGTGATTGGCTGCGCCGCGCTATATCCGTTCACGCAGGAGAAAACCGCAGAGTTTGCCTGCCTGGCAATCGACCCTCAATACAGGGGCAGCGGCCGCGGCGACAAACTGTTTCATTTCTGCGAAGACCGCGCAAGGCAGTTGGGCTTTAAAACGCTGTTCTGCCTGACCACGCATACCGAACACTGGTTTCTGGAACGCGGCTTCAGCGAACAGAATGTCGATAAACTGCCGGCAGAAAAGAAAAAACTTTATAACTTCCAACGCAAGTCCAAAGTGTTCATCAAGCCGCTTTAAGCATCAGTTCACGCAGCGCTTGCCGGACACGCATCGTTTTCAGCAAAAAACGGCAGCATTTTTTCAAAAAATACTGCCGTTTTTTAGTTACAATACGCATAGAAAATAATGCAACGCCTATTCGACGGAACCCCTATGCTAAACCAGACTACTGCTGCAAAAAAAGCCAAAACCCTTGCTGAAGCACTGCCTTACATCAAACGCTTTTTCGATAAAACCATCGTCATCAAATACGGCGGCAACGCCATGACTGATGAGCATCTTAAAGAATGCTTCGCCAAAGATGTCGTGCTGCTGAAACTGGTGGGCATGAATCCGGTTGTAGTGCATGGCGGCGGCCCGCAAATCAATGAAATGCTGGATAAACTCGGCAAAAAAGGCGAGTTTATCCAAGGCATGCGCGTGACCGATGAAGAAACCATGGACGTAGTGGAAATGGTACTCGGCGGCCAGGTCAACAAAGAGATCGTGAACCTGATCAATCGCCACGGCGGCAAGGCAGTTGGCCTGACTGGACAGGATGGTAATTTCATCCATGCACGTAAACTGATGATTGAAGACAAGGACGACCCGACCAAATTGATCGACATCGGCCAGGTAGGCGAGATCACCGCGATCGACCCCAGCATCATCAACTTTCTGGACACCGGCGATTTCATTCCTGTGGTGGCGCCTATCGGCGTAGGCAAAGACGGTGAAACCTACAACATCAATGCCGACCTCGTCGCCGGCAAATTGGCCGAGATACTGAATGCGGAAAAGTTGATACTGCTCACCAACACACCGGGCGTGCTGGATAAAAATGGTGAACTGCTCACCGGCCTGACCCCAAGGCAGATTGATGACATGGTGGCAGACGGAACACTCTCAGGCGGCATGCTGCCAAAAATCAGCTCAGCGCTGGATGCAGCCAGAAGCGGTGTTAAAGCGGTGCATATCATTGATGGCCGCGTTGAACATGCCCTGCTGCTGGAAGTGCTGACCGATGAAGGTGTGGGCACACTGATCAAAGCTAAGTAACCTTATTAGCCACAGATGAACACAGATAAACACGGATAAAACCAACCATTTGAATCACGAGCGTTGTTATCACTGTGGTGAAATCAAAATAGATATGGCCAACAGCGTAAGTTATCCGAGTGTATCTGTGTTCATCTGTGGCCAAATAAAGCCTTTGATAACATGACCAAAATCTGGATTTTTGACCTCGACGATACGCTGCATAACGCCTCGGCACATATTTTCCCGGTCATGAACCAGACCATGACGCAGTACATCATGGACCACCTTGACCTGGATGAACATGCAGCGCATAACCTGCGCAAACACTACTGGCGGGTTTATGGTGCAACGCTCAAAGGACTGGTGCGGCATCACGATACGGACCCGCACCATTTTCTTGAAGAAACGCATCAGCTGGAAAACCTGCATGATATGGTGATTCAGGTAAAGCGCCTGCGCCATACGCTTGACAGCCTTGCAGGACGGAAGCTGGTGTTCACTAACGCGCCACGCAGCTATGCACTGCGCGTACTGGACATTATGGATATTGAAGATGTGTTTGAACTGATCTTCAGCGTTGAATCCACCAAGTTTCACGCCAAGCCATCGGTGCGCGGTTTTCAGCAGCTGCTGAAAACCATCAAAGCCAAAGCCAGCGACTGCATCATGCTGGAAGACAATCTGGAAGCTCTGAAAACCGCTAAAAGACTGGGCATGAAAACCGTATGGGTGACCAGGCAGCTACACAAACCGAGTTACGTGGATTACCGCATCTCATCAGTGTTAGCACTTACTCACATTAAGATATAATGAGATCTTAGCGCGAATAGCCACACACGGCCATTCACGTAAAGGCCGCATCATATTTTTTACCGCTATTAGATAAGGACAACAACATGGCAGGCGAACGCAAACAGCAAATATTACAGGCACTGGCCAAAATGCTGGAAGCCCCAAAACGTGAAAAAATCACCACGGCAGCGCTGGCGGCCAAGCTAGAAGTTTCAGAAGCGGCACTTTACCGACATTTTGCCAACAAGGCACAGATGTTCGAAGGCCTGATCGCATTCATTGAAGAAACCATTTTTGGCCTCATTAACAAGATCAGCTCCGAAGAAACCGAAGGCTTGCGCCAGGTGCATCGCACCATCACGATGCTGCTGCTGTTTGCGGAAAAAAACCCGGGCATGACACGCGTCCTGATCGGTGATGCCCTGGTGAATGAAGATGAAAAATTACAGCAGCGCATCAATCAGCTGTATGACCGCATTGAAGTCACGTTAAAACAAAGCCTGCGCATTGCTGAGACCCAATCGGGAAAAGCGGGCAATGCGGAAGCCCAGGCCAATCTGATTATCTGTTACATCATCGGCCGCTGGCAGCAATATGCCAAGAGCGGATTTAAACGCAAGCCGACTGAATTTGTAGTGCAGCAACTGTCTAATCTGCTGTAGCCAGCCTTAAATTAACACACGTTAGCAGCCATCATCTTGGCTATAATAGCAGGCTGACTCAACATGAGTTGGCAGCTGAACAGGAGAACAACTTGGAAGGTACAATTTTCGGCCTGACGGAAACGCAGATCACCGAGCTTGGCATGACCTATGGCGTAGGTGGTTTGATGCTGCTGATGGTGTTTATCGTGGGGCACCTGGCGTGGGAAGCGCGTGTTGGCAAGTTCGGCACATTCATTTTATTCCTGGGTCTGACTTTCGGCCTGGTTGGCTTTATCGCCAAATATATTATTCAGCATTCGCTGGGGATCTGAGCGCTGAACAGCCGACAGCCGACAGCCGGCCCTAACGGCACAACGGCAAGCACAGCTGCACCACACCCGGCAGGCCAGGGCAAAATCACGGCGCGGTGTTATCCGCAAGCTGTTTTGATCGCTTCCAGCCTGGCTTCGAATACTTTCACCTTGATCTGCTCCGGCGTTTCGCAGGCTGCCGCTACCGCACCTGCATCTACCGCCGCCGCGGCTTGCAGCACTTTAACCATCCATTCAGCAGCCGGTGTTTTGCAATCGGCGTAACCGGTTCTGCCGCGTGAATCAGCTTCGCAGGCTTTAAGAAAATCCATGAATCTCTGCGGCTGGCGAATGGCATCAAGCTCGATTAAAAATTCCAGCAACGTGGCAGGCCGCATCTGCGGTGCCTGATGCAGCTTGCCATGAAAGCGCGCTGTCATCACGCCCAGTTCCTTGCAGTCATTCGGTACGCGCAGGCGGTTGCATACCTCTTTTAATAAATTGGCGCTACGCTGCTCATGCCCGATGTGTTTAGGCAGCAGCTCACGTGGCGTGGTACCTTTGCCTATATCGTGCATGAGCGCAGCGAACCGTACCGGCAAGCTGAAATGCCGGCTGGCCGCGTAATCCACCACCATCATCACATGCACGCCGGTATCGATTTCCGGGTGATGCTGTTCCGGCTGCGGCACGCCCCAGAGCCTGTCCAGTTCCGGCAGTATTTTCCGCAGCGCGCCACACGCCCGCAGCACTTCGAACATGCGCGACGGCTTTTCTTCCATCAGCCCTTTGGCCAGTTCCTGCCAGACCCGCTCGGCCACCAGTGCATCCACCTCGCCGGCTTCAACCATCTGCCGCATCAGCATCATGGTTTCAGGCGCCACGTTAAAATCCACCAAGCGCGCCGAAAAGCGTGCAACACGCAAGATTCTGACCGGGTCTTCCGCAAAGGCATCACTGACATGGCGCAGCGTTCTCGACTGGATATCCGCAACACCATTGAACGGGTCAATCAACCGACCGTCATCAGCCCTGGCAATGGCGTTAATCGTGAGGTCACGCCGTGCCAGATCCTGCTCCAGCGTCACATCTGGCGAGGCATGTACCGTAAACCCCTTATAGCCCTTGGCGGTTTTACGTTCAGTGCGTGCCAGCGCATATTCATCCCGGGTTGCCGGGTGCAGGAAAACCGGGAAATCTTTGCCTACCGGTTTAAATCCGGCAGCCAGCATAGCCTCCGGCGTACTGCCGACGACCACATAGTCTTTATCCTTTACCGCAAAGCCCAGCAGCTCATCACGTACAGCGCCACCAACGATATAGGTTTGCATCATTCCTGCTGTGTTATCTTGCGGCAAAGCTTCTGAAGCCGTCATATTTGCCGCGCTGGGTAGCATCGACCAGATATTCAGGGATAACGGCTTCCATGCTTGCCGGCTCTATACCGAAAATCTCCGGGAACGGCTGCTGGCTGACGCTATCGACTTCCATCGAGCGTACGTTATCGCGTGACATCAATTTGACCGGCAGCAGCTCCATCATAAAAGCCTGCGCATAGGACAGCATATTGCACAAGCCAATCACCGGACGCTGTACGCCCAGCACAGACATTACCTGCTGCACCAGTTGCCTGAAGCTATAGACTTTTGGCCCTGCCAGCTCGTAAACCTGGCCGTAGGTTCGAGTATCCCGGATACTCGCCACAAAGCAGCTGGCGACATCTTCCACCCATACCGGTTGAAATTTGGCATGCGGTTTTGCCAGCAGCACGACCGGCAGAAACTTGATCAAAGCGGCAAACAGGTTGATAAAGCGATCGCCACGGCCAAATATGACAGATGGACGGAAGACGGTAATATTGATTTTTTGTGAGAATGCAAGTAAAGCAGCTTCACCGGCTGCTTTCGAGCGCAGGTATTCACTGGGTGCTTTAGCGTCAGCCTGCAAGCTGCTCATCTGCACCAGTCGTTTGATACCCGATGCCTCGCAGATTTTTGCGAGGCGCGCCGGCAACTGGTGATGTATCGCATCAAAGCTGGCACCGCCGCCCTGATGCAGTATCCCTATCAGGTTAACAACGGCATCGGCTCCATTCACTCCGGCAGCCAGCTCCCGGTCATTCATCACATCACACTCTACAACATTCACATTAGGCAACAGAAACAGGTGCTTGCCGGAGTCGCGCCTGCGCGTAAGCACCGTCACTGAATATCCGGCCTGATCTAATTTAGCGACAACACTGCTACCAACAAAACCTGAACCACCTAATACACATATTTTTCTTAATTGCATGTTAAACCTTTAAATTTCCTCATTTTTATTACATATGCTCCGTAACAGGAGCCTGTTTATTCTTCATCCGTTTCGGCCACTACCAGTTCCGGCTTGTTTGTTCCAGGTATCACGCCCAGACGTGACTTCAGGCTTGATACGGATCGCCCAAGCCTGGGCGCATACATCTGTGCGTTGGCCATGACTTTCTGCACATAGTTCCTCGTTTCAGCAAATGGAATGGTTTCTATATAAATTGCGGCCTCCATAGGCTCACTCGCCATCCAGCGCTTGGCTCGGCTGGGCCCTGCATTATAAGCGGCCGTCGCCATGACAGCCTGGCCATTCATCATTTCGAATGTATAGCGTATGTAATAAGTGCCGATGCCTACGTTAGTCGTGAGGTCATGGATCAGGTCATTACTATAGCCATCCAGCCCCATGCGTTTAGCTGCCCATTTTGCGGTGGCCGGCATAATCTGCATCAGGCCGGCCGCACCTACACCGGATTTTGCATAGTGCATAAAGCGGCTTTCCTGACGTGCCAGGCCATAAACCCATGCTTCATCCACACCTTCATTCTCTGCTGCCGCGCGGAATAAATCACGATAAGGCGTTGGATAGCGCAAATTGAAATCATGCAGCTGTTTCGTATTATCCGCAGTGGTAATGGCAATGTCATACCACTCCTGGCGCATGGCATAGGCTGCGGCTGCCAGCAATTGCTTGTCATCATAGTTGCGGGTTGCCCATACCCACTCCGCTTTTGCCTCCCAGCGCATCCCTAGCCTCTGCAGCTCCAGTGACCGCTTGATAGCCGGCTGGCTGGCAATCGCAGTGACTTCAGCATCCGTCACTTTGTATTCCTGCTCTGCGTTGCCGATGCTGCTCTCGATATCCTCCGCGGCTAGCCAGCCGTAATAATGACGCTCCCTTGATAGCGGTGCCAGGATTTTATTCGCCTCAACGCTTAATCCCCTTTCATGCAGCGCGCGCGCTTTCCAGTAGCGCCAGCCGGCTTCCTGCTGCTGTTCAGGCTGCATTGCCGAAATGGCTGCATCTACCATTTCCCAATCCTGGGTGCGCAACGCGGCACGTGCCTTCCATGCGAGCTGCTCTTTATCCAGGCTGGTATTCTTTGCCAAGGCATAGTAGTCAAGCGCAGCCGGATGATGTGTACGTGCCGCGTGGTAAGCCACCCGACCCCAGGCGAATGCCAGGTCATCGGCATTGAATTTATGCTGCACCTGCCCAAGCTCCGCAACGGCTTCCGGCACATTGCTGCGTGCCAGCCTGTCAACCGCAAACAGGTTGACCTCTATCCCGGCACGGGTTTTGAACGATGCGCTGACTTTAGTCGACACGGTCTTTTTTCGGATAGTCTTCACAACCTTGGCTTTATCATCCAGCAAAGCTTTTGGCGTCTGATTTGCAATATCCAGCAGTTTAAGGTCGGCTTCATCAAAATCAGCGAGACGTCCTGCTATGCTTTTAGCCAGGGGCAACTTTCCATTCTGCAATGCCATCCTGAACCTTTCCCAGAGATCATCCTGCGTAAGCGCCCCGGATTTCTGCAAGCTGTCGAAAAGAGGATTGCAGCTGGCCGGCAGATCGGCTGTAGTCATCCACAGTTTTCTGGTCTGAGCTGTGACATCCGCACCCGCACCTTCAGCGATGCTTCTGCCTAACAGGGCATAACACTGCACGGCAACATCTTCACGCTTATAGTTGGTGTATTGTTCGAAAAACAATTGCCAGTCCTGCTGCTTACCCAGCTTTTTAAGCCACTCGCCGCGCAGGCGTTCGGCAAACGGGAAATTGCCGTATTTAGCCAGAAAATCCTGCACCTCTGCACTATCCGCTTTATCCAGCCTTAACAGCATCAGCCAGTAATCGGCATAAGGCGCCAGCAGATATTCCTGCGCATTCAGTTCAGCGAGGTCGCTGGCGAGCGCAGCCTCATTCTTTGCATTGTAGGATTCACGCGCATGCTGTAACAAGGCCTGGTCAGACGTGGCCAGTGCCGGTGAAGAAAAGAATGACAGGCACAGCAGTGCCAGGCCGCTGAATGCCGGCGCGTAACTGCGAATGAAATTGACTGGCTGCCTAAACATAGAATATACGCCGCAACACAAAAAGCGCTGCCGCCACCATGGCTAAATAAAGCGAGTATTTGATGAGCTTTTTGAAATACTGCAGATACTTTTGATCGTCAAACAGCAAATACAAGCCTAGCAACACCATTGCGGCAATCACTAGCAGAACAAATATCAGGCGCATCATTAACACTTCACTCGCCCCTTTCTCAATATTGCAATTTGCTTACTGTTTAATCTACTGCTTAACCTACTGCCTGCCCGTCTTTCGGGCTCATCAGACTCCGGCTCTGGTATTAAAAAACCGGTTCCAGCACCGGCACCCCGGACCGCGGCTGAAATGCATCAGGCGCATCCTGCAATTGTTCAAACGTCGTGTATTCCCACGCGGTTTCATCCTGCAGCAATGCGCGCAGCAATTGGTTGTTCAGTGCGTGGCCGGATTTATAGGCATAAAATGCACCCAGCACAGGATGCCCCAGCATATAAAGATCGCCAATGGCATCCAGCACTTTATGTTTGACGAACTCATCGTCATAACGCAGGCCATCTGCATTGAGTACACGGTACTCATCCAGCACGATTGCATTCTCCAGACTGCCGCCGCGCGCCAGGCCATGAGAACGCAGGTACTCAACCTCGTGCATGAAACCGAAAGTTCGCGCACGGCTGATTTCCTTGATATACGAATCAGCGGCAAAGTCAATTTTGACATTATTGCCGGATTGCTCAAAAACCGGATGATCGAAGGCGATCGTAAAGTCTATTTTAAAACCATGATAAGGCTCGAAACGCACCCACTTATCGCCTTCAACCACTTCTACAGTTTTTTTAACGCGTATGAATTTCTTAGGGGCAGGCTGTTCCGTAATGCCTGCTTCCTGCAACAGAAAGACAAAAGGGCCGGAGCTTCCGTCCATGATAGGGATTTCAGAGGCATCAACATCAATATAAACATTGTCCACACCCAAGCCGGCCAGCGCCGACATGATATGTTCAACAGTCGCAACGCGAGCGCCATTGGCTTCCAGCGCCGAACACATTCTCGTATCGTGTACGGCGTCAGGGGTCGCCATGATTTCATTGGGCGGAGGCAGATCCACCCGTTTGAAAACAATACCGGTATCAGGTGCAGCCGGGCGCAGGGTAAGAGTAACCTTTTCGCCGTTGTGCAACCCGACGCCCATGGCGCTGATCGCTTTTTTCAATGTACGTTGCTTTAACATGCTTATATCAATATCCCAAATCACCTTTTAAAGGCCAAGCCCTTTTGTCGGTCTTGCAAAATGCCTTGCGCTTTCTAAGATAAGGTCACGAATCTGGCTGAAACTTCCGTTGACAGTGCCACACACGCAGAATATGTTGTTCTGCATGTTAGCTTTTTATCTTAATAATCAAGCAAATAATAGCATACTTAGCTAAAAGCCGCTTTAGCCAAGCCGCTACCATCTACCGGCAAGCTTGCTCCAGGCGCGTGATTAATCCGCCTGTTTGCGTAAAAATGCCGGAATATCGTACTCTTCCACACCGGACATTTTCATCGCTTCAACCTGTGCGCGGCGGCTATTCGTGCCAAATACGGCCGGCGCTTCATCCTCGATCACAGCAGCATTGCCGACAAATACCGGCTGGTTAGTCGTACCGTCACGCACCACCTGCTGAGGCATCACGCGCAGCTCAGGTTTCTGCTGACGGCGCTGTGTGCCGGTCAGGCCTGTTGCCACCATCGTGACTCGTAAGCCATCTTCCATGCTTTCATCAAATACGTTACCTACAATCACAGTTGCGTCTTCTGCGGTGAAGGCTTTAATCGTATTCATCACGTCATAGTACTCTTTCATTTTGAAAGAGCTTGAAGTCGTGATATTCACCAGAACGCCACGTGCATTGGCCAGGTTGACGTCTTCCAGCAATGGGCTGGCTACAGCCTGTTCAGCAGCGATACGTGCGCGCTCCGGGCCGGTTGCCATGGCAGACCCCATCATCGCCATGCCCATTTCACTCATCACCGTGCGCACGTCAGCAAAGTCAACGTTCACGGTACCGGCGCAATTGATAATCTCGGCAATGCCTGATACCGCATTGTGCAGCACATCATTCGCAGCACGGAAAGCTTCCAGGAACGGCACGTCTTCCCCCAGCACTTCCATCAGTTTTTCGTTTGGAATCACAATCAGCGAGTCCACGAACTTGGATAATTCATCTAGACCATCAGTCGCGACTTTAGTGCGTTTTCCCTCGAAAGAGAAAGGTTTAGTCACTACCGCTACGGTCAGGATCCCCATTTCTTTTGCAATCTGCGCAATGATAGGCGCCGCACCGGTACCGGTACCGCCACCCATGCCTGCCGTGATAAACAGCATATCGGCACCGTCGATCAATTCAGCGATGGCATCGCGATCTTCCAGGGCTGCTTCACGGCCGACTTCAGGCTTGGCACCCGCACCCAAACCACGGGTCAGCGTCTCACCGATCTGCAGCACGGTTTTAGCCTGGCTCTTTTTCAAAGCCTGCATATCGGTGTTGGCGCAGATAAATTCAACGCCGCCTACATTTTTTTCAATCATATGTGCAACCGCATTGCCGCCGCAACCGCCTACACCGATGACTTTGATCACAGCTTCCTGTGAATTTTTTTCCATAATCTCAAACATTTTAGTGCCTCCTCTTTTTGACTTTATTTACATCTGCCTGAATGACTCTTTTTTTACTGCTTTACACTTACTGACTACTAAAAATTACCCTGGAACCAGCTTTTCATTTTGTCCATGATCCTGCCAAATGAACTTGACTCCATCTGCCCGCTCAAGTGGCGCTCCAGCTGCTGCTTGCCCATCAGCACCAGTCCCACGCCCGTTGCATAGCGCGGGTTGCTGATCACTTCAGATAAACCGCCGACATAGCGCGGCATGCCTAAACGTACCGGCATATGGAATATTTCCTCACCCAGTTCCACCATGCCGCGCATCATCGCCGAACCGCCGGTAATGACGATGCCGGATGCGATCATTTCTTCCATGCCGCTGCGACGCAGTTCATTGAGTACCAGTTCATACAGTTCAACGATGCGCGGTTCCAGCACTTCCGCCAGCGTCTGCACCGACAGCTGGCGCGGATCACGGCCATCGACTCCCGGCACTTCCACGATCTCGCGCGGGTCAGCCAGCTGGCGCAATGCGCAGCCATGCTTGATCTTGATTTCTTCTGCCGCCTGCGTTGGCGTGCGGAAAGCCACCGCCACATCGTTGGTCATCTGGTCACCCGCTATAGGCACTACCGCCGTATGACGAATCGCCCCCTGCTTGAATACGGCAATGTCTGTCGTGCCGCCGCCGATATCCACCAGGCAGACGCCCAGCTCTTTTTCATCTTCCGTCAACACGGCAAGGCTGGATGCCAGCGGCTGCAGGATCAGGTCGCTCACCTCGATGCCGCAGCGCTTGATGCATTTCACGATATTCTGTGCTGCTGCAACGGCGCCGGTCACGATATGTACTTTCACTTCCAGCTTCATGCCGCTCATGCCCAGTGGCTCACGCACGTCTTCCTGGCCGTCTATAATGAATTCCTGAGTCAGGATATGCAGGATCTGCTGGTCAGCCGGCAATGCAATGGCACGCGCAGTCTCAACGACACGGTCCACATCCATCTGCGAAACTTCCGCATCCTTGATCTTTACCATGCCATGTGAATTCAGGCTTTTGATGTGGCTGCCGGCAATGCCGGTAAACACATTATTGATTTTGCAATCGGCCATCAGCTCGGCTTCTTCCAGCGCACGCTGTATGGATTGCATGGTGGATTCGATATTCACCACCACGCCTTTTTTAAGGCCGCGTGAAACGTGCTGGCCAAGACCAATCACTTTCAGCGTTCCTTCCGGCTGCAATTCGGCCACGATGGCGACGATTTTGGAGGTGCCTATATCCAGGCCCACGATTAAATTCTTATCTTCTTTGATTCTGCTCATTGTTCATCCCTTCCGTGAATCAGGTCACGGTCTTTGTCTGCTTACTGCTGGTGTCGATTAATCTTTTACCGCTGGCCTGCTTGATTTCCGCCTTTACTGCATTGATTGCCAGGCCTGCTGCGACAGGCTGGGGCAACTTCGCGCCTTCTGTAGGTCTACGCACTGCAAACCCGTTCGGGTAACGTAAATCCGCATAAGTGATCTTCTTGTTCAAACCCGCAATCGTGCTGTTATAAACTTTGGCAAACTTCTCCAGGCGCGCTTGCATGTCTGTGCGGCCCAGCTCAACCACAATGCCGTTATTCGTTGTGATCTGCCAGGCGCGTCTCGGCGTCAGCGCCAGTGTCACGACTTGCAGGTTTGCCGTTTTCAGCACCTTGTTAAATGCGTCATATTGCGAAGCCACTTCTATCACTCCGTCACTTGGCCCATAAAACACCGGCAGGTCGCTGCCGGATGCAGCATGAAACAACTCACCTTGCCGGTTCACGAGGGCTACCGTACTCCAGCGCGCCACGGCCTGATGCTCTTCTATCGTCACCTCCAGCTTATCCGGCCAGCGGCGGCGCACGCTGACCTTGCGTGCCCATGGCAGCTTTTCAAATGCATCACGTGCCTTGATCAGGTCCAGCGTAAAAAAATTGCCCTTCAAATGTTTAGCTACGATCAACTGCACCTGCTCACGGCTCACATGATTGAGCTGCCCATCCACCTTCACTTCACGCAGCGGAAAGATCGGCAGATGCACGACCACGTAAAGCACGGCGTACAGCATGACCACAACGCTCAGCGCGAACAGCAGGTTGGCAATCCAATTCAATAATGTGGGCTTATGCCACATGCGCAAGCTCCAATATACGTATCACCAGTGCATCAAAACTGATGCCGCTGGCTTTTGCCGCCATCGGCACCAGGCTATGGTCTGTCATGCCCGGGCTGGTGTTCACCTCTAAAAAATAATGCCTGCCTGCTTCATCCATCAAAAAGTCAACGCGTCCCCAGCCCCTGCACCCGATTGCATTGAAAGCCTGCAATGCTTCCTGCTGGATCTGCGCTTCTTTTTCCGCGCTCAAACCGCATGGGCATAGATATTCAGTATCGTCACGCAGGTATTTCGCTTCAAAATCGTAGAATTCATTTTTCGGCACGATGCGCACAATCGGCAGCGCTTGATCGCCGAGTATGCCGACGGTGTACTCACCGCCACCTACAAACTGCTCTGCAATCACCAGCGGATCAGATTTTGCCGCCAGCTCATATGCCGCCTGCAAGCCACCGGCCTGCTTCACCTTGCTGATACCGATGCTGGAACCTTCATTCGCCGGTTTTACAAACAATGGCAAGCCCAGCCTTTTCTCAATCGCGGCAAAGTCCGAGTCCGCTTTCACCAGTTCAAATGCCGGGGTGCTGACACCCGCCGCTGACCAGATCATTTTGGTGCGCCATTTATCCATGCCGATTGCCGATGCCATGACACCGCTGCCGGTATAAGGGATACCAAGTAATTCCAGCGCGCCCTGCATCGCACCGTCTTCACCGAAACGGCCATGTAATGAAATCATGGCACGGTCAAAACCTTCCAGGTCGTGCAGCGGACGTGTTGCCGGATCAAACGCATGTGCATCCACACCTTGCCGCTGCAAAGCGGCCAGCACAGCTGAACCGCTTTTCAGCGAAACTTCACGCTCACCGGATTTACCGCCAAACAACACTGCCACTTTGCCAAAATTACGCATCATTTCCTTACCTCTGATTCACTTTCCGCTGGCTCGCCTACCTTCAGCTCGCCCAGCACTTTCACTTCCTGCTGCAATGCCACGCCCTGCTTTTGCAATACCGTTTCACGCATATGTTTAATCAACAATTCAATATCCAGTGCAGTGGCACCCCCGATATTCACAATAAAATTGGCATGTTTCTCCGAAACCTGCGCACCGCCTATCGTGTAACCTTTCAAGCCGCTTGCCTCAATCAGCCGCGCTGCATAATCCCCTTCCGGATTCCGGAAGGTAGAACCGGCGCTCGGCAGATTCAAAGGCTGTGAAGCCAGCCTTTTGGCCAGCAAAGCCTTGATCTTTTGCGTCGCTTCCTGCGCATCGCCCTGTGCCAGTTGCAGCCACGCGGCTACGAACCATTCATCCGCCACCGGCATTGCGATATGGCGGTAGGTTGGCACAAACTCGGCAGCATCACGTGTATTCAATTCACCGCGCCGGTTAATGGTAGTCACACGTTTCACCACATTCCAGGTTTCACTGCCATAGCAGCCCGCATTCATCGCCAGCGCACCGCCTAAAGTGCCTGGAATCCCGGCAAAAAATTCCGCACCATGCCTGGCTTCTTTTGCGCAGAACTTTGCCAGTTTTGCGCAGGTAACACCGGACTCGGCATACACCAGGTCACCATCCATGCGCTGTGCTGTCAGCACGTTATGCATCAGCACTACCGTACCGCGCACGCCGCCATCACGCACCAGCAGGTTAGAACCCAACCCGATGAATGTAATCGGCTCGCCGGCATCCAGGCTTTGTAAGAACGTGCGTAAATCATCCAGGCCAGCGGGAATATAAAACTGATCGGCGCAGCCGCCCACACGCCAGCTGGTATAGCGTGCCAAGGGTTCGTTCAACAGTAATTTTCCGTTATGCGGCTTCATTGTTTTGTCTAGTCTCTAATTTGCCAGGTCCCTGGTTTTTGCGGCAACCTGCCCGATAGACCCAGCCCCCATCACAATCACGACATCCGCATCCTGTGCAACATCCAGTATTGCCTGCGGCAATTCATCCGTAGTTTCCACAAACATAGGCTCCACCTTGCCTGCAACGCGAATCGCGCGAATCAGCGAACGCGTATCTGCCGCAACAATCGGCGCTTCGCCTGCGGAGTACACTTCTGTCAGCATCACCACATCGGCGCCGGACAGCACTTTTACGAAATCTTCAAAACAATCGCGGGTTCGTGTGTAACGATGCGGCTGAAACGCCATCACCAGGCGGCGGTTCGGAAACGCGCCGCGTGCCGCAGCGATCACCGCCTGCATTTCCACCGGGTGATGGCCGTAGTCATCGATGAGGGTGAATGTACCGCCTGATTTTGCGGCGACTTCACCATAACGCTCAAAACGCCTGCCTACACCCTTAAATTCCCTGAGCGCCTTGATGATGGCCGCATCCGGCACATTGAGTTCGCTGGCGATCGCTATCGCTGCCAAAGCATTCAGCACATAGTGATTGCCCGGCAGGTTCAGGGTCACATCAAATTCAGTCGTCACGCCATTAATACGCTGTACCGTGAAATGCATCCTGCCATTCTCGGCACGCACGTTCCTGGCACGTATCCTGGCATCTTCGCTCAAGCCGTAGGTCATGACCGGCTTGGTCACACGCGGCAGAATCTCGCGGATATTGGCATCATCGACACACACCACAGCCATGCCCCAGAACGGCAGCTGCTGTAAAAACTCCACAAACGCACTTTTGAGTTTTTCGAAGCTATGCTCATAGGTATCCATGTGGTCCTGGTCGATATTCGTCACCACCGCCATGACCGGTGTCAGGTGCAGGAATGATGCGTCCGACTCATCCGCCTCGGCCACGATGTACTCACCCGTACCAAGTTTGGCATTTGCATTCGCGGCTTCCAGCTTGCCGCCGATCACAAATGTCGGGTCCATGCCAGCCTCAGCCAGGATGCTCGCAATCAGGCTGGTGGTGGTCGTTTTGCCGTGTGTCCCGGCCACGGCAATTCCCTGCCTGAAACGCATGAGTTCTGCCAGCATCAATGCGCGTGGCACTACCGGGATCTTTTTCGCCCTGGCAGCTTTTACTTCAGGGTTATCTTCATTGACGGCGGAAGACACCACGACCACATCCGCGTCTTTTACATTTGCTTCCGCATGTCCCTGGTATATCGCTGCACCGAAACCCGCGAGGCGTCTGGTGGTGGCGTTTTCAGCCAGGTCTGAACCGGACACGCTAAAGTCCAGGTTGATCAGTACTTCCGCAATGCCGCTCATACCTGAGCCACCGATACCCACGAAATGCACATTTTTCACTTTATGTTTCATCGTGCTACCTCCTTGCAGATAACGGACACATTGGCTGTGGCTTCTGGCTTGCCCAATGCACGTGCTTTTCTTGCCATATCCAGACATTGTTCGCGGCTGAGGCTGCTCAATATTCCAGCCAGTTTTTCCACACTCAACTCATCCTGTTTGATCAGCAGCGCTGCCCCAGCCTCTGCCAGATAAGCAGCATTTGTCGTCTGGTGGTCATCCACTGCAAACGGGAACGGCACCATCAGCGCCCCGAGGCCTACAGCCGAGACTTCAGCCACGGTCAGCGCGCCCGAACGGCAGATCACAAAATCCGTCCATGCATACATTCCTGCCATATCATCGATAAATGCACGCGCATCCACGGCCACACCGGCTTTTGCATAATTGTTTTTCAAGGCATCGATATGATTGACACCGCTTTGGTGAACGACCTGCGGACGCTGTCCTGCTGGCAGTTTAGCCAGCGCCTTTGGAATCACCTCGTTCAAGGCATGCGCACCCAGGCTGCCACCAACCACCAATAGACGCAGCGCACCTTCACGCCCGGCAAAACGCGATTCCGGCGGCGCCAAACATGCAATATCGGAGCGCACCGGGTTACCTACCAGTATGGCCTTATCGCCGAATGCGGCAGGAAATGCCGCCAGCACATGGTCAGCCACTTTTGCCAGAACCTTATTGGTTAAACCCGCAACTGAATTCTGTTCATGTATCACCAATGGCTTACCCAGCAGTTTTGCCATGAATCCACCCGGGAAGGCCGCAAAACCACCCATACCCAGCACTACATCAGGCTGGTGCTGCCTGATGGCATGCAGGCTCTGGCTAAAGGCTTTGATTAATTTCACCGGCAGCATCAGCCAGCCCAGCAGCCCTTTGCCTCGCACCCCCTGCATATGAATCATGGCTTTGCCGTAGCCCTTGCCTTCTATCAGTCGGTTCTCCATGCCACCTGCCGTGCATAACCATACAATGCGCCAGCCTTCGGCCTGCAAGTGATCTGCAACCGCCATGGCCGGATAGACATGGCCACCGGTACCGCCCGCCATCACCATCAAGGTTTTTGTGACTGATTGACTCATACAGGCAAGCCTTTTTGTAAGCGGCGGTTCTCAAAATCGATGCGCAATAAAATTGCCATCGCAATGCAATTTGCCAAAATACCGCTGCCGCCAAATGAAAGCAGAGGCAGCGTGAGGCCTTTGGTTGGCAGCAGCCCCATGTTCACGCCCATGTTAATAATGCCCTGTACGCCGATCCACACGCCCAGGCCTTGTGCCAGCAAAGCCGCAAAATAGCGTTCATTCTCGATCGCTTCTTTCGCCATGCCAAATGCACGCAACACGATCCAGACAAACAGGCCAACCACAGTGACCACGCCCGTAAACCCAAGCTCTTCTGCAATCACCGCCAGTAAAAAGTCAGTGTGTGCCTCAGGCAGGTACAGTAGTTTCTCCACACTGGCACCCAGACCTACGCCCAGCCATTCGCCGCGGCCGAATGCAATCAGCGCGTGCGATAACTGGTAGCCTTTGCCATAGGGATCTGCCCATGGATCCATAAAGCCGATTACGCGCTCAAGACGGTAAGGTGAACTCCAGATCAGGAAGATGAAGCCGATCACGAGCAGCACGATCAAACCGCCGAAGATACGGCCATTGATACCTCCCAGCCACAAGATGGAAATCGAGATCGCCGCAATGACGGCAAATGCCCCGAAGTCAGGCTCTGCCAGCAGCAGGCCGCCTACCAGCAGCATCACAAACAGCATAGGCAGGAAGCCTTTCTTAAAGCTATCCATCACTGCAGCCTTGCGCACGGTGTAATCGGCAACATACATGGCGGCAAACAATTTCATGAACTCTGATGGTTGCAGATTGATCACGAACAAGGACAACCAGCGGCGGCTGCCGCCGACCACACGGCCAATGCCCGGAACCAGCACCAGCACTAGCAGCGCCAGGCCTACCAGGAACAGGTAAGGCGCCGCTTTCTGCCACCATGCCAGCGGGATATTGAACGCGACGAATGCAGCGCCCAGGCTCACCACCATGAAAATAGCCTGGCGCACGAGGTAATAGCTGCTGTTATTGCCGACAGCCTTATCGGCTTCCGCAATTGCAATGGATGCGGAATAGACCATCACCAGGCCTATTCCCAATAAAATCAGCGTGACCCACAATAAACCCTGGTCATAATTAGGCGCGTTGATGCGGTCTCGATTGAGCATGGTGACCATCATGGCTTCTGCTCCAGTCGTTTAACCGCATCCACAAACACTTCTGCACGATGCACATAGTTCTTGAACATATCAAAACTGGCGCATGCCGGTGATAGCAATACGGCATCACCTGCCTGCGCCAGTTTCCTGGCAATATTCACCGCTTCAGGCAAATCTGCGGCATGATACAGAGCCACGCCGGTTTCCAGCAGCTCGGCCTCGATCAATGCTGCATCGCGGCCGATCAATACCACTGCGCGGGCATTATCCGCAACCGGTTGTTTCAGTGGCGAGAAATCCTGCCCCTTGCCGTCGCCGCCCGCAATCAGCACCACGTTTTGTGACAAACCGGAAAGTGCGGCACAAGTAGCGCCAACATTGGTGCCCTTGGAGTCGTCAAAGTAATCGACGTCATCAATCTCGGCCACCCACTCCACGCGATGCGGCAAACCTTTGAAGTTATAAAGTGTTTGAATGATAGGAACATAATCCATGCCGATGCCGCGGCACAGTGCAATCGCCGCCAGTGCATTCGCTGCGTTATGCAGCCCGGTGATCTTGAGGTCGCGCATATTCATGAGTTCATGCTCACCGCAACACAGCCAGATTTCACCTTCTACATTTCTCAAACCATAACTGCGCTCGTCTTCGCCTGCATCGAGCCCAAACGTCACCTGCGGCAGTTTAGTGCGCGCCATCAGCATACTCCAGGCATCGTCACGGTTCAGCACCTGCAGCCTGGCATTGTAGAAAATACGCGCTTTTGCGATTGCATAGTCCTGCATGCCGGCATACCTGTCCATATGGTCTTCAGACAGATTGAGCATGGTTGCCGCATCCACCACTAAACTACTGGTGGTTTCCAGCTGAAAGCTTGAAAGCTCCAGCACATAGACATCCGGTGCATCCAGGCTCAGGGCATCCAGCACCGGCAAGCCGATATTGCCGGCTACGATCGTTTTCAACCCTGCGGCTTTGCACATTTCACCGACCAGGGTTGTCACCGTGGTTTTACCGTTGGCACCGGTGATGGCAATGACCTTGGCATCAGCCGGGCGATATTGCGCAAACAGCTCGACATCACCGACAACAGGCACGCCGCGCTGAATTGCCGCCTGAATTTCAGGCTCGCTCAAGGGCACGCCCGGACTGGCAACCACCAGTTCGGCACCTGCAAACATCTCGGCAGTAAAGGCGCCGGTATACAGCTTCACCTGTGAAAACTCTGCCGTCAGCGCTGCCACGCCTGGCGGGTTATCGCGCGTGTCGGCAACAGACAAACGTGCGCCATGGCCGTGCAGCCAGCGCAATGCAGAGAGCCCGGTATCTCCCAGCCCCAGCACCAATACTTGTTTATCTTTTAACGCGATTGTCATGTTTAAAATCTTTACCTATCTAATCTTCAGGCTGGCCAGGCCGATCAGCACCAGCATCATACTGATGATCCAGAAACGCACAACGACTTGTGTCTCTTTCCAGCCTTTTTGCTCATAATGATGGTGCAGTGGCGCCATCAGGAAAATGCGCTTGCCGACACCGGTTTTGCTTTTGGTGTATTTAAAATACAGCACCTGTATCGCCACCGAGAACGTCTCCACCACGAACACGCCGCCCATGATGAACAGAATGATTTCCTGACGCACGATCACGGCCACAATGCCCAAGGCCGCACCCAGCGCCAGTGCGCCTACATCGCCCATGAACACTTCAGCCGGGTAGGCGTTAAACCACAGGAAACCCAGACCCGCACCCACCATTGCCGCACAGAACACCATCAACTCACCCGCGCCCGGCACATAAGGAATGGATAGATACTTGGCAAAGTAGAAGTGGCCGGTCACATAAGCGAATATTGCCAGCGCGCCTGCAACCATGACCGTGGGCAAGATAGCCAAGCCATCCAGGCCATCGGTCAGATTCACGGCATTGCTGCTGCCAACCACCACCAGATAAGTCAGCACGATAAACGCCAGGCCGCTCATCGGAATCACCAGGCTTTTAAAGAATGGGATCAGCAGGGTTGTCTCAGCCGGCACGGTTGCAGTCTGCTGCAGAAACACAGCCACACTGAAACCAACCACAGACTGCCAGAAGTATTTTTCTTTGGCCGACAGCCCTTTAGGGTTACGGTGTACGACTTTGCGCCAGTCATCCACCCAACCGATGATGCCGAAACCGAGGGTGGTGAACAGCACCACCCATACAAACCTGTTACTCAGATCCGCCCATAACAGGGTTGAGATGGCGATCGAGATTAGAATCAGCGCTCCGCCCATGGTTGGCGTGCCGGCTTTGACCAGATGCGTTTGCGGCCCGTCATCGCGTACTGACTGGCCAACCTTATAGTAGGTCAGTTTACGGATCAGCGCCGGACCCATTACAAATGAGATCGTCAGTGACGTAAGCGTGGCCAGCACAGCGCGCAATGTAATGTAGTTGAATACATTAAAGCCACGGATGTCATGGGCTAACCACTTTGCCAGTTCTAGTAACATAATTTCTCTCCCTATACTTCTTGTTTTGCCACCAGCAAACTGACCACGCGCTCCATACGCATGAAACGTGATCCTTTTACCAATACCGTGCTGTCATTATTCAGTTGCGGCAGCACTGCTGCAGCAACCGCTTCCGGTGAGTCAAAGTGCCGGGCACCCGCACCGAATGCCTGCACCATTTCCTTGCTTGACTGTCCCAGGCAATACAATGTCGCCAGACCGGCCGCTTTTGCATAAGCGCCGATCTCGGCATGCATTTTCTGCGCATCTGCGCCAAGTTCGCCCATGTCGCCCAGCACCAGCAGTTTTTCGCCGGCCTGTTTCGCCAGCACATCGATCGCGGCCTTCATCGAATCCGGGTTCGCGTTATACGTGTCATCAATCAGGACGGCGCCATTGACCGCGACCTTGCGCTCAAGCCGACCATAGACGCCGCCAAAGCTTTGCAGGCCTTTTGCAATATCGGCATTGCTGATTCCAAGCGCGTATGCAGTGGCACTCGCAGCCAGGGCATTGCTGATGTTGTGTACGCCTTCTACCTTCAGCTCAAAACTCACCTGTCCATCCGGGGTAGTCAGGTTTACCAGACTAATGCCGGCTTGCTGCTGATACGTTGCAGTCACATCTGCATCGTTCTGCAAACCGAAGGTAACGACTTTTCTACCGGTATTCAGGGTTTGCCAGTAACCGGCAAAATCATTGTCGGCATTGATGACGGCGGTACCGTCATCCTGCAAGCCTGCAAATATCTCGCCCTTGGCACGCGCAATGTTTTCACGTGACCCCAGCTCGCCGATATGCGCAGTGTTCGCGTTGTTAATCACAGCCACATTCGGCCTGGCGATGTGCGTTAAATAATCAATCTCGCCCAGGTGATTCATGCCCATTTCGGCCACTACGTATTCATGCTCAGGCTTGATCTTGAGCAAGGTCAGCGGCAGGCCAATGTCGTTATTAAGATTGCCGTAAGTGGCATGCACCTTTTTAACATCGCCGGTGGCTGCTGCCAGAATGGCGGTGAGCATTTCCTTGGTAGTGGTTTTGCCATTGCTGCCGGTGACACCGATCACCGGCGCACTGAATTTGCCGCGCCAGTATTTTGCAAGTTCGCCCAGTGCCAGGCGCGTGTCTTTCACCAGCAGCGCAGGCCGGGCGGCGGTTGCCGCATCCGATACCATCACGGCTGCGGCGCCTTTATTGATGGCTTCGGCAGCAAATGCATTGCCGTCAAAATTCTCGCCTTTAATAGCCACAAACAACTGTCCGACCTGAATGTTGCGGCTATCACTGCCCACGCTGGCAAATGCCACATCGGCACCCAGCAGTGTTGCGTTAAGCGCAGCAGCAGCCTCGGCCAATTGCATCATCGTATCCGCCTTATATTCATGTAGCGCCGCCAGCGCCTCAGCAGCGTCGCTGAATGGCGTTTTCACGCCTGCAATTTCCTGATAATCCTCATGCCCTTTGCCAGCCACCAGCACGATATCGCCGTCGCGCGCAGACTGCACTGCCTGCCTGATGGCTGCCGCACGATCCGGCTCAGCCAGATACGCGCCCTCTATGCCGCTCACTACCTGCTCAATGATGCCGGCAGGGTCTTCGCTACGTGGGTTATCTGAAGTCACGATCACGCTATCTGCCAAGCGGGCGGCCACGGCGCCCATTAATGGACGCTTACCGGAATCACGGTCACCGCCGCAGCCGAATACGCAGATCAGCCTGGCTGTTGTTTGCTCGCGCAGGGTAGACAACACTTTTTCCAGCGCATCCGGTGTATGCGCATAATCCACAACCACCAAAGGCTTGTCGCCACCGCCAAATTGCTGCATGCGCCCCGGTACCGGTCTGATTTTTGCAATGGCGGCTACCGCCGCCTGCAAATCAACTTTCAGCGCCAGCAAGGCAGCCAGCACCGCCAATACGTTATAGGCATTAAAACGGCCTAGCACCGCTGCATTTACTAACGCATCACCTTGTGATGTAGTGACCTGCATGGTTAAGCCTTGCTGATGCAATTGCAGGCTGACTGCACGCACATCGCCCTCAGCGATGCCGTAAGTGAGCAGCGGCTTCGTCTGCGCATTCAGTTTGGCGGCAATGCGTCGGCCAAAGGCATCATCTGCATTGATGACGGACATGCGCAAACCCGGCCATGTGAACAGAAGCTCCTTAGCCGCCGCATATTCTTCCATGGTTTCATGGTAGTCCAGGTGATCGCGGCTCAGGTTGGTCAGCACCGCCACATCAAACTCCACGCTATTGACCCTGCCCTGATGCAGGCCATGCGATGAAACCTCCATCGCCACCGCGCTGGCACCCTGCGCGGCATAGTCCGCCAGCATGCCCTGCAGCAGAATCGCATCTGGCGTAGTGTTGCTGGCTTCATGCTGCGCATCCACAAAGCCGTTGCCTATGGTGCCAATCACGGCCGTTTTCTGACCGAGTGCGGTTAAAGCCTGCGCAATCCACTGGCTCACCGAAGTTTTGCCGTTAGTGCCGGTCACGCCGACCATGCTCAGTTTCCGTGATGGATGTGCGTAGTACTCGGCAGCAATATCACTCACCTGCTCCTTCAAATCCGGTACACCTGCATTTGCAATGTTCCAAGCCGGATTCCATACAAAACCGCTGCTTTCCCAGACAACTGCGGCAGCCCCTGCCTGAATGGCCTGTGCAATATAATTGCGGCCATCGCTATGCACACCGGGATATGCCAGAAATAATGATCCGGCCTGCACCTTACGGCTGTCTGCGGTAATAGCGCTGAATTTCATATTCAATGTTGAGAGTAAACTCATATACTCTCCTGCACTTCTTCCACATTACCTGGAATCACCACATTGTCATTCGGTGCATCCTGCGGAATTGCCAGCATACGCAAGGCATCAGCCATTACCGCACTGAACACTGGTGCTGCCACGGTACCGCCGTAGTATTCGCCGCTGCGAGGATCATCAATCATCACCGCCATAATCAAGCGTGGATTAGATGCCGGCGCCATACCTACAAATGAACCTACATATCTATTTTTTTCATAACCGTGATCACCCAGCTTAACGGTGGTACCGGTTTTACCGGCTACACGGTAACCCAGCACCTGCGCTTTCAAAGCCGTACCACCCGGCAACACCACCATTTCCAGCATATCTTTAACGTTATGCGCTGTTTCAGCCGCAAACACTTGTGTACCTACCGGCGCTTCTTTGAGCTTGAGCAAAGACACTGGTTTTAACTCGCCATCATTGGCAAATACGGTATAGGCACGCGCCAGTTGCAATAAGGTTACGCTAACGCCATGCCCATACGACATCGTCGCCTGCTCGATGGGGCGCCAGGTTTTAAAGTTGCGTAATCTGCCGGCTGACTCACCCGGAAAGCCAATACGGGTTTTAGTGCCAAAGCCAATCTGGTTAAACACGTCCCACATATACTGTGGACTAAGCGACAATGCCATCTTCGCCGAACCCACGTTGGAAGATTTCTGAATCACTTCAGCCACGCTCAACACACCATGCGGATGGGCATCATGAATCGTCGCCGGGCCTATGCTCATATACCCCGGCGCAGTCTGAATCTTCGTATCCGGCTTATAGTTACCAGATTCCAATGCGGCGGCGGCAGTAACCGGTTTCATGGTGGAGCCTGGCTCAAACACATCGGTAATGGCACGGTTACGTGACTTGCCTTGAATATTCACCGGGTTATTCGGGTTATAAGTCGGCACATTGGCCATCGCCAGCACTTCGCCGGTTTTGGCATCCAGCACAATAGCTGCACCTGCTACAGCCTTATATTTCTCTACCGCTTTAGCTAATTCACGATGTGCCAGATACTGAATCCTGCGGTCGATCGAAAGCACCACGTCGTGACCATCCTGCGGCACCTTAACCGCTTCCAGGTCTTCGATAATGTGACCTGCCCTGTCTTTAATCACTTTACGGCTACCGCTCTTCCCGGAAAGCGTTTTGTTCATTGTGAGTTCAAAACCTTCCTGGCCTTGATCATCAATACCGGTAAAACCCACAAGGTGAGCAGTCACTTCGCCCGCAGGGTAATAGCGTTTGTATTCACGTTGCAGGTAAACTCCGGGAACGCCGAGCTTCATGACCTCAGCAGCCAGCTCAGGTGATACGCGGCGTTTCAGGTAAACAAATTCACGCTCGCTGTTTACGAGCTTTTTATTCACCGCATCGACTTTCAAGCCCAGCAAACCGGCGATTTTTTTGGCCTGGCCATCATCAATCTTTACATCCGAAGGGTTCGCCCATACCGACTCCACCGGCGAACTGATTGCCAGCAGCTCACCGTATCTGTCCGTGATTTTCCCGCGCTGTGAAGGAAGCACCAAGGTACGGTTGTAGCGCGCATCGCCTTTTTCCTGCAAGAAACGCTTATGAAAGCTCTGCAGATACAGGCTGCGCCCCAGCAGCGCAACAAAGCCCAGCAGCACCATCACCAGCAACAGGCGACGGCGCCATGCCGGGAATTTCACAATGACGAGAGGCATCGGGATCGCCATGACTATCTGGCCTCGCTCTCGTTTTTGCCCAGCGCAGGCTTAACTTGTACAGGCGCCGCCTGCATCGGCTGCTGCGCAGCGTTTTTAGCCAGGTTAACAATCTGAATTCTCTTGGCATCAGGCACCTGCATCTGCAATTGCTGCGCGGCAATCTGCTCAATGCGCGAATGCATTGCCCATGTGCTTTGCTCCAGCTGCCATTGGCCGTATTCCTGGTTATATTGCGTCTCCGCCTGGCTCAACTGATCAAGCTCGATATAAAGCTTGCGCGCCTTATGCTGCGCATTCACCAGACCCAGCGCCGAGAACATCAGTGCAAAAAACAAAACGAGATTGAGGCGAGTCATGCGACTGACGTCCTCTCTGCCACACGCAGCACGGCACTGCGCGAACGCGGATTGAGCTTCACTTCCTTTGTACCCGGCTTCACCGCCTTGCCAACACTGATTAACCTCGGCTGAGGCAGATCAGCAGCACGCACCGGGAAATTGGATGGCAGGTCATCGCGATTTTCCTGATCGCGGATAAACTGCTTCACGATACGGTCTTCAAGCGAATGGAAACTGATGACCGCCAGCCTGCCTTGCGGTTTAAGCAGGCCAAGGCACTGCGGCAAGGTTAGCGATAGTTCCTCAAGCTCCTGATTGACGAAAATCCGTAAAGCCTGAAATGTGCGCGTTGCTGGGTTTTGCCCTGGCTCAAACCGCGTGACTGTGTTTGCCACGACCTGGGCAAGCTGCCCGGTAGTGGTGATGGCGCGCCCGTCATCGCGCTCCTTAACAATCGCCCTTGCAATCGACTTAGCAAACCGTTCTTCACCATAATTTTTTATAACCTCCGCTAACTGTTGCTCTGTTGTACGGCCAAGAAAATCTGCCGCCGTTTGCCCACTGCTTTGATCCATGCGCATATCCAGCGGCGCATCGTACCTGAAACTGAAACCGCGCTCTGCATCATCAATTTGCGGCGATGAAATACCCAAGTCCAGCAAAATGCCGTCTACTGCCGTTACGCCGATATCAGCCAGCTTGGCCTGCATGGAGGCAAAGTGACTATGGATGATGCTGAACCGAGGGTCGCTGATGGCCTGACCGGATTCGATCGCTGCCAGGTCACGGTCAAACGCGATCAAACGGCCATGCGGCCCCAATTGCGACAGGATTTTTCTGGAATGGCCGCCACGGCCGAACGTACCGTCAATATAGGTACCGTCTGATTTTACTGACAAGGCGTGAACAGCCTCATCCAGCAACACTGTGATGTGCGGGCTTACTGATTCTGAATCTAATTTTGAACTTGATGCTGACACTTCTAAGGGATACTTTTCTAATTCACTTGCGCCTTCCAAACCCGCTGTTTTGGAAGGCGCTTTTTTTGAAGACAATAATGCTTTGGTGGGCGCGCTTTTCACGCCCTTAGTCACAGCGAAAATCCCTCTAATTCCGCAGGCATGGTAAAACCATCGCCCTGCATTACCTGTTCAAGCTGGCCGCGCCAGGCTTCCATACTCCACAATTCAAAGTGGCTGCCCTGACCTACCAGCATAATTTCCTTACCCAAACCGGCAAAATCGCGTAGCGCAGGAGAAACCAGCACGCGGCCAGCACTGTCCATCGCCACATCTTCTGCAAAACCCACCAGCAAACGCTGCAAGGCACTGGAGTTCCTGTCAAACGAAGACAGCGCCATCAGCTTAGTCTGAATCGGCTCCCACGCAGGCTGCGGATACAGCAGCAAGCAACGGTGCGGATGCGCAGTCAGCACCAAGTTTCCGGCGCACTCAAGCTGCAACGCATCCCTGTGCTTTGTAGGCACAGCGAGCCTGCTCTTAGCATCCAAACTTAATGATGTCGCTCCGCGAAACATACGTCAGTCATTTCCCTTTAAAATCCAGCCGCCAAACCTTCATGAACCGCCACCCCAAGGGAAAATACCCACAAAAACCCACTTTTCCCCACTAATATGCACTATAGATAAAAAAAAAGCGCAATGCAAGCCCTTTTTTTAGTATTTTTTCTTTATATGTCAATGACTTAGCACACTTTTGTGTTAAATATAAAATCGTTATAAATTAATAACATAGCGAATTATGTGAATGTGGAATATTAGAATGCTTACAGAAGCATTTGAATTGCCGTTGCCACGTAAAGCGGAGAGGGAAAATTAATATCATTTAAAAGGTCATCACCACCAACCTAGGCAGCTAAAGCTGCAAGATTGGTGCGATAAGCCACTAAGACCGTAAAGGTCTTCCCCACGGAATATATCTGCTGAAGCAGATTATTCCGAGTGAAAGTGGCAAGTAAGCCAGTACTTGGCTTGTCCGTGGAATACTAAGAAAGTCAGGAGCCTACTGATACAAAGCCCGTAAAGGGCTTCCCCTATTTACTAAGCCACTAAAGTGGCAAGTAAAGAGTGAAGCTGGCCGATAAGCCGGGTTCTGTCGTGCATTGCTGCACGTAACAGTCATTCATCTAGGCGCATGATTACTCATGCGCTCGAGCAACCTACCCGCTGGCAACGCGAGCCACGTCAATGCCAGCCTATTTGGTCTTGCTGCAGATGGAGGTTACCGCGTTTCACCGTAACTTAATACGCTCGTCTCTGTGGCCCTATTCCTCGCC
>Ga0208116_1000105_pt1 | contig 31844 bp, 29 predicted proteins | sample LakWasMeta9_HOW4_2_FD_183859 | JGI IMG/M metagenome (GOLD analysis project Ga0208116, IMG submission 183859) | Freshwater sediment methanotrophic microbial communities from Lake Washington under simulated oxygen tension - Sediment Metagenome... | ecosystem: Environmental > Aquatic > Freshwater >... | reverse complement strand
GTATTATAGGTGCAAACGGCCTTGTCAATTAAGCGCGGCGTCAAGAATCGCGAGTGCTATAGAATATAACTGGTAGAATCTGAATGTTAGTGCAGTGAATAAGGCAGTAAGCAAAGCGATGGGTTTATCCAGGTTTTGCCGATGAGTCGTCATTGACCTAGTGTGACTCTGCCGATATAGATTAGGCGCACTAACCATTTAAATGCGCTGTGATTAAGTACAGTCTTAGTATTTAATTTAAATTAATTATCTAGCTACACGGCTAGCTACACGAATTGGTATTGCGTATCATAGTAAGCACACTTAATGTACTCTCACTGTATTGTTGTGCTGCCATGAGCAGGGCAATAATAAACTACCCCAATTAACGAAATATCATTTTTAGATGTTTTAGTTGTTATGCAGGAAAAGCGCCGCGACACAATTAGTGTTTTGGCTAAGTCTTGCGATGAATCGAAGGCTTAGTCTTTTTTCTCTTGGTCTTGGTTTGTTTAGGTGCTTTTATGCTTCTTTTGCAACCTTTACACGTTACAAATAATGTAATGGCTCGAAGGTATGCGTCGTCGCTGTTACTTCCCTTTAGTGAATTGTTGCCGAAGCTAGTTGATCGCATTCTACAAGAGGGGTAGCCGTAAATGCAGCATCGTAAGTTGAGATGGTTTTGCACCTTGTAAAATAAATGATTGGGTGTTGCAGTAATTTGTATTAAAAAGGAAAAATATATGACTGCGCCGACAAAGCCTTTGCGTGAAGCTATTGAGCTTGCTGACGGTTTACTTATTACCGCTGGTGCTGGTATAGGGGTTGATTCTGGTCTGCCAGACTTTCGAGGCGAGAATGATTTTTGGCGGACTTATCCAGCACTTAAAGAATCAGGTCTTGATTTCTATGATATTGCTAACCCGGTTTCCTTTCATTCTGACCCGAGGCAGGCATGGGGCTTCTATGGGCATCGTCTGAACTTATACCGTCAAACAATCCCCAATGCAGGTTTTGCTATCCTGAGTAATCTTGCCAAACGAATGCTAAATGGTGCTTTTATCCATACCAGCAATGTTGATGGACAGTTTCAAAAAGCTGGATTCTCTGAAATGCAAATTGTTGAATGCCATGGTTCAATTCACCATCTTCAATGTTTAGATGGCTGTATGGATGATGTATGGAGTGCCGACGATTTTTACCCGAAAATTGATGATGTCGCATGCCAGTTGATTTCACCGCTGCCGCTCTGTCCTCATTGTGGGAAGGTTTCACGCCCTAACATATACATGTTTAATGACATGGGTTGGATTAATAAGCTCAGGATCACACAGCAGGCACGCTTAGATCAATGGCTAAATAAGGTCGAACGATTGTTGGTGATTGAGATTGGAGCAGGCACTCGTATCAGCACTACACGTGATTTTAGTGAGCGTCAGGGAGGATTCCTGATTAGGATCAACCCTGATGAATCAAAGATACCAAGCCACGTGAATGGTATTAGTTGGCCGATGGGAGGGTTAGCTGGACTTCAGTTGCTGACAGATATGCTTGAGTTGTAGGCCACTAGTGATAACATTAGTTATTGCTAGTAGAGATATTTGAGGTGGAGAAAACCCATAGCAGTCATTGAAAAAAGTTGAGCTTCTAGTTCGTCCACTGATAGCCATCGAATCATCTGAGGCGTTCGCCTAATTTCACTAAATGGTGGTATATACCTTGAGCTCGACGTTTGAATTAAGAGTCACCGCTAGGCGTCCCGCTTGAATGATTATTTAGAGTTGCGACCATCAATAGCCCAGCCGACGAAATATATGAGCAAAAAAGTAGGTGGTCCAAAAGTAGAGTATAAGCACCAATCCGTGAGAGGTTTTGTAGCTCGGACGATAGCTCATTTGCATGAATGCCAACCATTTGAAGTGCTAATGATAGCTGTAAAAGAACATACGGCCCTTTGAAGTCACCCTCTGCTGAGTAAGCAATTGCAAAGCACATAATAATTATTAATGCATAAATTTGGCAGAGCATTTTCCCCGATGCAACTCATGGGTTTAATAGTTTTAACGTGGAGTTAAGAGGCTCCTGCCAACCTGCCATCAAGCTCCAGTTGGCGCTGGGTTAGCAGCGAAGTTCATTGGAAATATTCTCAACGCTAGGATTGTCAAGAACGGCGGAGCGTAGATGTATTGTGTGGCCGTTTATGTGTGGACGATACGTGGCTAGCAAAGAGATAGCTTGATGAGGAATTTTCGCAGCATAACGTACATGCCAATCTGCGTCGAAAATGATAGCAATAAGAAAATCAAAATCTTTGCCTTCAAGGTTCCTAATTACGCCTAGTTGGGTGGATCTGTTTTCAGGGGTTACTCGTCGCGCCTTAATTTGATAACGCAGCCCTTGTGAATCGGAGGCATCAAATCCCTTCGCGGAGTTTGTTTCGAGCGCAAGTCCAAGCTTTGTTGAAACGAGCCATTCTGCATAATCACCTGTCGGGTTGTTTTTTGAGCGAATCACATTTCGATGTCTCAACTCATCCAACACCGAGCTATGGGTGGCGAGTAATTCGGCAATTGTGAGCCCGGTAAGGTCAGAGGGATTCATAGTAGTTAACGTTGAATCGCCACTAGTTTACTAGATGCCTTTGAGCCGTAATAATGGCAACTAAAGCGAGGTAAAATGAACGGTAACCGTTATCCAGAAGAATTTAAACTCGCAATACTCACCCATATGTAATTAGTTTAAATTAATTTGTGTTTTTGAGGCATTTTTACTTGTCAAGAGCAATCTTTGTAAGATATAGTCATTGTAAATGGTGGGGTTATTATTCAATAGCCACTGCCATAAAATAACACCTAAAAATACTAAGAACAAGCAAGTGGGGTTGTAATGTCGTTATTATCTAACGTAGATATTCTACACACGTACCTTATCAAATCTGTGTATTTGATTTGTCAAGAATTTTCCAAGCACACCAAGGTAGGCATGCTTTGTGTAAGCAAGGTGTTGGAGGGGGGGGCTTTCAAAAGCAAGTTCTTCAGCACTTTGCTCCGTTCCGCCACATAATCAGTAACAAGCTCTTAATGCGTAGCTTCTTGCTATTAAGTCTGGCCCTGTTCGGGAGCTTTACCCCTTGCGCGGCATTCGCCGATGTTTATGAGTATGTTGATGAAGCAGGCATCACGCATTTTAGTGATATTCTGGTTGATGAACGCTATATGCTTATAATCAAATCTGAAGAAGTGACAGGTCTCGTTGCTACAAGCATCAAACCTAATCCATTGCAATCTCCCGATACGTTCACTATTACGCTTACGCAGCCACAGTTACTTGCCCAAATTGAACAGTCCGCACAAAATAACCAGCTAGATAAAGAACTGATTCATGCAGTAATTCATGTGGAGTCGGCTTTTAAAGCACAAGCTAAATCTCATAAAGGCGCACAAGGGCTAATGCAACTCATGCCAGCTACCGCTAACCGACTAGGCGTTAAGAACAGCTATGATCCTGCACAGAACATAGAAGGCGGTGCTAAATATCTAAGAGAACTTCTTACCCTGTTTAACAACGACCTCATCCTCACCATTGCTGCCTACAACGCGGGTGAGAATGCCGTCATCAGATATGGCAACAAAATACCACCTTACAAAGAAACCCAAGCGTATGTCCCAAAGGTGCTGAGTATTTATAACGCACTGCTAAAACAACGCGAGCAGGGTAAGCGAGTGATGTAAATACTCATTAAAAGAATTAAAATAAAGCGAAAGAATAAAAATGAATATGGTGGATTTAAGAAATGCAGAGGTATGCTCAAGAAAGCCTAATAAATCAAATCGAAGCCTGTTAATTCGATTTTTTATATATTATATTTTTCTTCTTTTTTCATCTTTAGCATTTGCTAACTATCCACAAACATTTGTTGGTTATGAATTGGTAGGATTTAATATTATCTCACCTACATTGCAGCAGACCTGTGAGATTAAGCGTCAAGCTGTTGCTGGCGTATCCTGCGATGGTAATGCTGTTATCACACTATGCACTGAAAGTAGGGTTGATGCATGGGGTTCATGCTATGGCGAGTCCTCAAATTTTATAAAAAAAATAGGTAGATGTTCTGGTGTTCTTTCTCCTTACACTGGAATTTGTCCAGGTAACCCCTCTTGTTCCTCAGGTAAAGCTTATAACCCTCAAACGAATCAATGTGACACACCACCACCCAACGATGCTGTTCCTTCCTCTCCCGCCAAAACCCCACCACCTTCCTGCGATGCAGGACCGCAACCTGGCAGTCCCAAGCCGATTTCCTATTCCACCGGTACCAAAGTTCTGACTGAACTGGATTACGCGGGTAAAATCAGCACTGGCATTGTTTCTACCGAGTTTATCCGGCACTACAATACTCAGGTTGGTGGTGGTGCTAGATTAGGTAAGAACTGGTTCTGGGATGGACAGGCTCAGATCATTACCCCATTGGCTATTCCTGTTTCTGGCACACAAGCTATTGTGTTACGTCCAGAAGGTATCAAGCTTCCCTTTACCTACAATGGCAGCCAATGGCAGGGCGATGCTGATATGACCGACAAGCTTATCGAACTCAAAGATGGCAATGGCAACCGCACTGGTTGGACCTATGCTTTGGATAAGAATGGAGCGTTAGAGACTTACAATAACTTTGGGCAGCAGATTTCACTTGCTGATCGCACTGGCTTTACCCAAAGTGCGACTTACAGTACTTCTACAACGCCCGCCAACATTGCCAGTTTGGCAGGGATGTTGATTAGCACCACCAATCCTCTTGGTCACAGTCTTCACTTTGCTTACGATATCTCTAACCGTATCTCCATCATGACTAACCCTGCCGGCGGCGCCTACACTTACGCATACAGTACTGAAGGCAACAACAATTTAGTTTCAGTCACCTACCCAGACGGCAAAGTCAAGACTTACCATTACGAGAATACTAGCTACCCTAACGCCTTGACAGGTATCACTGACGAAAACGGTTCTCGTTATATGTCATATACCTACGATGCCAACGGTAGAGCGATAGATGAAATATCACCCACCTTTGGCACTAACGTCAATCACTATGCACTCTCATACACCCCTGGAGTAAGTACCACTGTCACCGACCCCCGCGGTAGTATCCGTACCTACAACTTCACCACCATCCTAGGTGTAGTCAAAAGCACAGGTCAAACCCAGCCTGCTGGTGCTGGTTGTGCAGCCTCTGCCGCAGCGCTTACTTATGACGCCAACGGCAACGTGTCCAGCCGTACTGACTTCAACGGCAACAAGGCTACCTACTCCTATGACCTGAACCGCAACCTGGAAACCCTTCGCACCGAAGGACTCACCAGCGCGGGGGCAGCGACTGCGGCCACACGCACCATTGCCACGACCTGGCACAGCACATGGAATTTGCCTTTGCTTGTGTCTGAGTATAACGCTGCTGCAGCGACCGGCACACCGGTTAAAACCACGACTACCAGCTATGATGACAAAGGCAATGTGACCAGCGTCACGGAAACTGACCCGGTACGTAATCTCAGCCGCACCACCACTACGACTTATACCTATTCCAGTGCAGTACCTGGCTTAGTATTAAGTAAAGTGGTTGATGGGCCACGTACTGATGTTAATGACATCACTACTTATACTTACTATCCACACGATGCCACTTGCACTGCCAGTACTGCAGCACCGATTGTTGACCCGATCACTGGCATCAGCCCAGTTAACCTCGGCTGTCGTGGTCAACTCCTCAGTGTACAAAACCCACTCGGACAAACCACCAGCTATGACCGCTACAATCACCATGGCCAAGTGGAACAGATGACGGATGCCAATGGCCTAGTCACGACTTCCACCTACGACCTACGTCAACGCTTACTTAGCAAGACCGTCGGTACAGAGCTCACCAGCCTTACTTACGACAATGTTGGGCAGGTAACGCAACTCACCATGCCGGACAACAGCAGCCTGAACTACACCTATGATGCAGCACATCGCCTTACCGAAGTGCAAGACAGCTTGGGTAATAAAATCGTCTACACCCTGGATAGTGAAGGTAACCGCATCACAGAGGATACTAAAGATCCGCAGGGCAATCTGGCTAAAACGCTCAGCCGCAGTTATGACGCATTGAATAGACTTAAAACTTTAACCGGGATTGAGTGATAGTGAATTAAGAAGCTAACAATTAAGACTCAAAATAATAACAAGGGAATAGACCATGGCGACAATAATAAGAAATTCGTCTGTCAAAAATATAGTCGGTAGCAAATTGCTATTCTGGAGGCATGATTTGCTGTTGCGGCCATCGTTGGCTAGTTGTATGACAATCAGTCTTGCTGTTTCATCCGCAATGACGCTGCTTAACCCAGCCTTTGCCGCATCACCTGTCACTCAATACGAATACGATGCCAATGGCAATCGCACCAAGATCACCGATGCGTTATCGCATATCACGGTGCAAAGCTATGATGCGCTGAATCGTATGAAGCGTACGACAAATGCTGCTAGCGGTAACATTCAGTATGTTTACGATAATCTGAACCGGCTCGTTTCAGTGACTGATCCGCGTAGCCTTACGACCAGCTACACCTATGACGCGCTTGGTAATCTTATTACCTTGAGCAGCCCAGATACTGGCACTACTACCAATACCTATGATGAAGCCGGCAATCTCAAAACTAAGCAGGACGCCAAAGGACAAACCACGGTTTACAGCTATGATGCACTGAATCGCCTCACGCAGATTCAGTATGCGGATGGCCAGGTTATTAACTATAGTTATGATCAGGGAGTGAATGGACAAGGCCGACTCACCGGTATTAACGATGCCGCCGGCAGTATTGTGTATGGGTATGATAACCATGGCAGAGTGATTAGTGAGGCACGCACCATTAACACGGTGACTTACACCACAACTTATGCTTACAGCACTGCGGGACAGTTGATCGGAGTTGCTTATCCTACCGGTCTGGTAGTCACTTACGGGCGAGACAGCCAGGGTCGCATCAATCAAATCACCAGCACTAAAAACAATCAAACCCAAGTGGTGGCCAGCAACATTATTTACCAACCATTTGGTGGTGTGAAATCCTTAACCTTTGGTAACGGAACTCAATATAACCGTGGCTTTGACACGGATGGTCGCCTGGCTGCCTATAGTTTGGGCGTACAAACCGTCAATCTTAACTATGACCTTGCCAATCGCATTATTGCGGCGACTGATAGCCTCAATAACGCAGATAGTAAAACTTACGCTTATGACAATCTGGATCGTCTGACCGCTTTTACCACACCCACCACCAATCAAAGTTATGGCTATGATGCGACAGGCAACCGTGTTTCGCTCATCCTTGGCGCCAATAGTTACAGCAACACTATTGCACCCACTAGTAACCGCCTGACTGCCACTACTGGACCTACACCTAAGAGCTTCAGCTTTGATGCCAATGGTAGCGTGACGGGAGATACCGTCAATCAATTTACCTATGATGCCAGAGGACGCCTGATTCAGGCCGCTACTGCAGCTGGGAATATCGGGTATGGCGTCAATGCTTTAGGTCAGCGTGTGCTTAAAACTGCAGCAGGTGTTAGCACTGTTTATCACTATGACTTAGCTGGTCAGTTGATTGCGGAAACCGATGCACAAGGCACCATCAAGCAAGAAACTATTTACCTGAACAACATGCCGTTAGCGGTGATGCAGTAGACACATCAGTCACTTAGTAATAAGTCATTAAGCAGTATTAACTAAATTATAAAAAACGCGCAACAAAACAATAAGACAAAGGACGCATAGTGAGACAACGCAATATGGGGAATGGAGTCAGGACGCTAGACTGGATCGGAATGTTAGGCAGTCGTGTGCGACAGGTATACACAGCATTGACAGCCTTCTTGCTGCTGGGCGTGAGCGTGAGTGCGTATGCTGGCAGCACGACTACGACCTTAATTCCTATATCTGGCACAGTCGTAGCAGGTGCAAATGTTACCTTGATCGCTACGGCTACTGGTCAGAAGTTAACTGGTACTGTCACCTTCAAAGATGGTGCCACTACGCTAGGCACGAGCAACTTTACTACCGTTGCCCCCAGAACTGCCCGTCTCGATGTCACCTTCAGTACGGTGGGTGCGCATAGTATTACAGCTACCTATAATGGTGATGCCCTTAATAGCGCCAGTACATCTGCAGCCATAACGGTGACGGTAACAGCCAAAGCGACCAGCACCACCTTAACCACCACACCAACCAGTACAGCAGTAGGCACTAATGTAGCTTTAGCAGCTTCTGTAACAGGCTTTACCCCCACAGGTATGGTCACCTTCAAAGATGGTACTGTCGCATTAGGCACAGCCACTTTAGCGGGTAGTGGCACGACAGGCACAGCCACCTTCAATGCCACCTTAAGTGCCGTAGGCTCACATAGTATTACAGCAGTTTATGCTGGGGATGCTAATGATGCAACCAGCACTTCGACCGCCAAGTCCGTCATGGCCACCAAAGCCGTGAGCACTAACAACTTAACTACCAGTCTCACCTCAGCAGCGGTTGGGCAGAGCATCACGTTAACGGCGGCAATAGCAGGTTATAGCCCTACTGGAGTCGTCACCTTTAAAGATGGTGCGACTACATTAGGGGCGGGGACTATCAGTGCTGGCATTGCGACCTTTAATACAACCTTTAACACGGTGGGGCCACATGATATTACAGCGGTCTATCCAGGAGACGCTAACAATGACGCAAGTACCTCATCAGTTAAGACGATTGCTGTCACACTGGCTACCTCTAACGCGACTTTAACCATTAATCCCACTACAGTAGAGGTGGCGCAAAGTGTTACTTTAACAGCTAATATCACGGGCTTTACGCCTACAGGCCCGGTTACCTTTAAAGATGGTGCCGCCACATTAGGCACAGCAACTTTAACAAGTGATGGCACGATAGGCACGGCCACCTTCAATACTACCCTTAGCACAGTAGGCTCACACAGCATCACAGTGGTTTATGCAGGGGATGCCAATAATGCAGGTAGCACCTCAGCGGTTACGAATGTTGCCGTCACTACTGCAACGACGACCACTACTTTAAATGCTCCTCCTTCGGCAATGGTCGGAGCGAGCGTTACTCTAACGGCCAGTGTTACGGGAATTACACCTAGTGGTACTGTGAGCTTCATGGATGGTGCTACTACCTTAGGGACTGCCACTTTAACCAGCGGCACCGCTACTTTGAACACCAGCTTTAACACGGTTGGTACACGCACTATTACTGCGGTGTATAGCGGTGATGCCAACAATGTGACTAGTACCTCGGGAAGTTATGGCATCCTTATTACCCCGGCAACGCCTACTGTCACCATAGATGTACATCCAACTTCAGTAGAAGCTGGTGCGCTTGTTAATGTCACCGTCACCGTCACGGGTGCCGCACCTACTGGTAATGTCAGCTTGAGCGGTGCCAGCAACGTTACCGGTACGGGGATCCTGGTCAATGGGGTTGCCAGCTTTACGGCTATCTTCAACTTAGTCGGTCCAAACAGCATTAACGCGGCATATAGTGGCGACACTAATAATAACGCTGGCAACTCTACGCCCGTGAATGTCACTGTGACCATTGCTTCGACCACTACTACCTTAACAGTCAATCCGAATCCAGCTACTGCTCATCAACCTGTATTGCTGAAAGCAACCGTCACGGGTTCTGGTGCCAATGTTAGTGGTACAGTGACCTTCAAGGATGGTACTGCCACTGTGGGCAGTGGTACTGTGTTTTTAGGGGTGGCTGAGTATAACGCGACCTTCAGTACCGCCGGAACTCATACTATTACTGCGGTGTATAGTGGGGATGCCAATAATACGACCAGCACCTCCGCAGCTGTGGCCCTTGCTGCCAATGTCGCTCCTAGCACTATAGTCTTAACGGCTCCTGCTTCGGCAGCAGTGGGTGAGAGCGTGATCTTAACCGCTACTGTGAGTGACTTCGCTCCACTTGGTACGGTCACCTTTGTCGATGGCACTACTGAACTGGGTGCAGGTACTTTAAGTAACGGTGTGGCCACTCTTGACACCACCTTCAGCACGGCTGGTTCACATAGCCTCACTGCGGTGTATAGTGGGGATGCCAATAATGCAGGTAGTACTTCAGCGGCGGTTTCTATTGATATCGTCGCATCGAACCAAGCACCTATGGTTAGTCTCACGGGACCTACGGCTAACGCCAACTACACCATACCAGCCAACATTCAACTGATTGCCAATGCAACAGATGTTGATGGCACCATTGCCCAAGTCGCGTTCTATGAAGGCAATACCCTACTGGGCACGACGACTAGTTCCCCTTATGTATTCGATTGGAGCAATGTCGCCATCGGTAGTTACACACTGACTGCCATCGCCACTGACAACCTGGGGCTTGCTACCACCTCAGCCCCGGTACAGATCACCGTCATCGGTAGCGCAGTACGAATCTACTACATCCATACTGACCAACTGAACACGCCCCGTCTCATCACCGATGCGACGAACACCCCGGTATGGCGTTGGGACAACACCGACCCGTTTGCCAATAACCCGGTGAATGATGATCCCAACAACACAGGCAATCACTTTACCTTTAACCAGCGTTTCCCTGGTCAGTACTATGACGTTGAGACCAACACGCATTACAATTACTTCAGGGATTATGATCCACAGACAGGACGCTACATACAATCTGACCCGATCGGACTGGAGGGCGGGATTAATACTTATGCTTATGTTGAAAATGATCCATTGATGTTTACAGACCCCAAGGGTTTAGTAGCTGGGGTAGATGATCTTGTAGTTGGTGGGGGTGTTCTGGTTGTTGGCTGTGCACTTTCTTCTGGCTGTCGTCAGGGCGTTAGTAATGCAATGTCTAGCGCGGCAGATGCGGCATCTAAGTTTGTTGATAAAGTTAAGGAGATGTGTACGCCAGATGATGGTGGTCCGTGTGAAGAGCAGCTTAAACGGGATGAGGCAGCGTGCGCTGTTCCTGGCATAAGGTATGGGAAAAGAGGTTCGGCTATTTGTATGCAATCTGCCATGCAAAGGTACAGCGAGTGCCTGAAAAACGGACCTAACGGCGTTACAACACCTTTACACGGAGTAGACACACCATTATGACAACCATCAATATTTTTAATGACACTTTTATTGTTAAATACGATGATAGCCTAGAAAGCATATTGATAATTCATCCTGACGAAAGTGTAATATCTCGACCAATTGTTCAAATTAGAGCTGAAACTTTAGCAACAATGAACTTTTTGGAAGCGTCCCAATTTCTTGGTGAAAGATTGATGATATTGATTCCGCAACTTCGTGATCGATATTCCACTGACTTGGCTAAGCTGGCCAAAGATGAGCCTCTTTGAGGTAAAAGTCTTGCAACTAATTTAGGAAATCGATAGGGTCAGACTCGATTGATACTTCAAAAGTTATGAATTTTTAAGAAATGGAATTGCCAAGTTGTTAATCAAATCGCATTCAAATTTAAGGAACACTGGCTTCACACTATTAGAGCTGCTAGTGGTGATGGTTATTATTGGCCTGCTAGCATCTTATGTAGGCCCACGCTATTTCTCCCAAGTTGGTAAATCTGAAGTCAAAATCGCTCGTGCGCAAATGGTGGCTTTTGAGCAAGCACTTGACCAATATAGATTGGAAACTGGACGTTACCCCAGCACTGAGCAAGGTTTGAAGGTATTAGAAACCAAACCCGAAAATGAAAAGCGCTGGAATGGACCTTATTTAAAGAAGAAGCTGCCTTTAGACCCTTGGGGTAACGCTTATCTTTACAAATTTCCTGGTGAACATAGTGACTACGACATTTATTCATATGGAAACGATGGCAAGCCAGGTGGAAATGGCGAATCTGCAGATATTGGTAACTGGCAGTAGATCGTGAATTTTGAGTTGAAAGTTTTACGTAGTGGTGAGCCTGTGTCTGTAATGGCATTAGAGGCAGGCAATGCTCAGCAGGCTGAGTTACAGGCCGTTAATTTAGGCTATGCAGTACTTAGTGTAAAACCAAAAGTCAGTTTTAATCTAGCATTACCCAATAGCAAAACTTCATTTAGTTTATTGCTGTTTAGCCAAGAACTGATGGCACTATTGCAAGCGGGCTTAAGCTTGGTAGAGGCGATTGAAACGCTTACTGAAAAAGATCATCGCAATGAATCTCGCAGAGTGTTAGAAGGTATTCGTAAACGGCTTTTTGAAGGACAGACTTTTTCAGCGGCTTTGGGTGAATACCCGCAGATTTTCCCGATTCTGTTTGTGGCGATGGTGCGGGCGAGTGAAAAAACAGGTGACCTATCGCAAACTCTGGGGCGCTACATTGCCTACCGCACCCAATTGGAACAAGTACGGAAGAAAGTCATTACAGCTTCAATCTATCCAGCCTTACTGCTTTTTGTGGGCGCGCTGGTTACATTATTTTTGCTTGGCTATGTAGTACCTAAATTTAGCAGTGTGTACGAAAACTCACGAGCTGAATTGCCTTGGATGTCTCGCTTACTGATGCAATGGGGACAATTGTTACATGAACATGCTGAGATTGTTGCTGCAATCTTTGTGGTCTCGATAATCTCTATTATTTACGCTTTATCTCTCAAATCCGTTCGCAGTGCAATTAACCGTCTGGTCTGGCGTATCCCGGCAGTTGGCAGACATTTGCATGTCTATCAACTGGCACGTTTCTACCGCACCTTGGGTATGCTGCTACAGGGTGGTATAACCTTGGTTACTGCGATGCAAATGTCATCGGAACTGTTAGAGCAGTCATTACGACGTTGCCTGCTACTGGCTACACAGCAGGTAAAAGAAGGTCAGTTACTCTCGTCCGCTTTAGAGGAGCATGGCTTAACGACAGCGGTGTCTATGCGCATGATGCGCGTTGGTGAGCGTTCCGGTGAAATGGGTGAAATGATGGAACGTGCTGCGGCATTTTATGATGAAGAGATTGCGCGCACGGTAGACTGGGCAACACGGCTTTTTGAGCCAATTCTGATGACAATTATCGGTTTGGTGATCGGAGTTATTGTTGTGCTGATGTATATGCCCATATTTGAATTGGCGGATGCGATTCAATGATAAAAACTGGCATAAACATGCTCAATGCTGAAATCATTAAGAAGGCTCGCACCGAAGCTAGCAATAATGGCGCCAGTTTACTTTCAACTCTAGAGGAGCTGTTTGCAGAACCGCGAGAAGTTTTTACCGCACAACTGGCAGAGGCATTCGGTTACTCCCCATTGATGATGGATGACTTGCATCAGCTTGAACCGGCTTTTGACGTTATTACATTTACCGAAGCTGCCAAACGTGACTGTCTGATTTTTAGGGATGCTGCCGGTAAATTACACTTGGTATTTGCTGATCCATTCAATGCAAATCTGCTTGACTGGGCAGAGGCGAGGATCAATCAGCCTTATCAGCGTTGCATCGCACATAACACCAATATCGCAGCATATCTGGCAAGGCATGAGGAAACACTGCGTGCGACTGATAGTTTGCAAGTGAGTCAGCAACGTGACCGTGCAGAAAATCTGGATATTGAGAATTTATCTCTAAAAAGCATCAGTGAGCATACCAGTTCTGTAGTCAAACTTGTACATTCAACGCTATATGATGCGCTTAAATCCGATGCGAGTGATATTCATCTGGAGTCAGATGAATCAGGCATGATCGTCAAGTATCGAATAGACGGTGCATTAAGCATCGTGAACAATCTGGCTGGCAAAGAGTTTGCTGAACAGGTGATATCGCGGATCAAAGTAATGTCTGAATTGGACATTTCTGAACGACGTATCCCACAGGATGGTCGTTTTAAGATCGCAGTCCGTGATCGTGAAGTAGATTTCCGAGTTTCTATCATGCCGTCAATTTTTGGTGAAGATGCTGTGTTAAGGATTCTTGACCGACGCACGATTACAGACCAAGTGGCTAAATTAGAACTTAACCAGTTAGGATTTTCTGGCGATTTGCTTATTGCCATTCGTCGCCTAGTTGCAGTGCCCTATGGCATGTTTTTAGTTACGGGACCTACAGGTAGCGGTAAGACCACCACGCTTTATGCGGCAATCACAGAAACCAATAGTGTTCGTGATAAGGTTGTGACGATTGAAGATCCGGTTGAATATCAATTATCGGGCGTGTTACAGATCCCTGTAAATGAAAAAAAAGGCCTCACCTTCGCTCGAGGATTACGTTCAATTTTACGCCATGATCCAGATAAAATCATGGTGGGGGAAATTCGAGACTCTGAGACTGCACATATTGCGGTGCAGTCTGCGCTAACCGGGCATCTGGTATTCACAACCGTACACGCCAATAACGCTTTTGATGTGATTGGGCGCTTCAGCCATATGGACGTTGACCCCTATAGTTTTGTTTCTGCATTGAATGGGGTGCTGGCACAGCGCTTGGTGAGGATGATATGTCCACATTGCATAGAAGATTTTGAACCGTCAGAGGAGTTGTTACAAGAATCTGGCGTTCTACCTGAGCAGGTTGCGAGCTTTAACTTTAAGATGGGGCGAGGTTGTGGACACTGCCGTGGTTCTGGCTATAAAGGTCGTAAAGTGGTGGGTGAGTTGCTGGTGCTTGATGACGAATTGCGGGAGTTGATAGTAAGTCGCGAACCTATTCGTCGAATCAAGGAAGTTGCTAGTAGCAAAGGCATGCAGTTCATCCGTCAGGCTGCCTTGGATTTAGTGAGATCTGGTCAAACCACATTAGAGGAAATTAATCATGTTACCTTTGTGGCGTGACCAGGTATTAATTGTAATTGCCCCGACGTACATTTCTTTGGTGCGTTTGCGTGGCTGGTTTGGTAAACGGCAAGTAATTGCAAAATATTCTCAAAAATTCTCTCCTGCACAGGATAGTCAAATAATATGGCAACCAGGGTTAGAAGCACTTGCCATTTGCTTAAGAGACTCAACATGGCAAAAAGCCAGTGCAAGAGTGGTCCTGACAAACTCACTGGTACGTTTTACCTTGTTGCCTTGGAGTGATGCCATATTAAGCCCTGTGGAAGAGCAGAAATTCGTAAAGTTTAGAATGGACGAAGTGTTTGGTGTTACCGAACAACAATTGGAAATAAGTCTGGCTGCAAAAGATTATGGCCATAGCCGCCTTGCGTGTGCGGTAGATGCAGATTTGTTAAGTTCACTTCGACAATTGGCATTAAAAAGTCATCTCAGAATTCAATCCATTCAACCCCATTTTATTGCGGCGTTAAATTTCTGGCGAGAGGAATTGAAAGGCGAGCAGTTACATTTTCTCTTGTCAGACGGCGAAAAACTTGGCGTGACTTATATTAAAGATGGACATATACAGAGCTTACGTTTAGCTCAAATGGATGGCGTCTTATCTGATGAGATGGTTATAGCCAGTTTGCAACGCGAAAATCTTATGAATCATCAATCTAATATAGCTATTCAGGCATATCTGTTTACATCAGAAAAAACCTCTTTAACCAGAAGTGCTCATACGCCATATAAATTGCAATATTTAAATTTACCTAGCAATTATATGAATCGTCCAGCGGCCTTTCTTGCGGTAGCGCCTTTAATCTAATATGCAGAAAATAAAATTAGATTTTCATCAAAACAGGCATGCCACTGCTTGGCGATGGGTGGGGATAGGTTTGTTCATATTTGCTATAACTTTGAATGCGCTACTAGTCATCAAGAGTAAACAAAATGTAGATAAAACCAATGCTTTGCTAGCTGAAATTGATCGCATTAATCGCCCTATGCAGTTTGCGACAAAGTCAGATGACGATTCCCGTGAGGTCGTCACAACTCAAGTAAAAGAAGCTGGAGATGTGATTAAACGATTGAATCTACCGTGGCCCGGTTTATTAAAAGCATTGGAAGATACCCGTGAAAAGGATATAGACCTCTTGTCTGTTGCTCCTGATATTCAAACCGGTGATGTTCTGATCAGTGGGCAGACTGATAGTTTGCCAGCGGCTTTTGGCTACATAACCAGGTTGAAGAAAAGTCAGATATTTTCAAAAATTGAACTCATTAGTCATGAAAAAGTGATGCAAAATGGAGTTCAAGCATTGCGATTTACTATTACTGCTAAATGGCCAGCTACATATGAATAGGTTGCGCTGGCAATTTTCTATCATCAAGTATCAACTTGGCTGGTTTGGTCTGGTTGGTTTAGTTGGATTCGCTTATGTGGCGATCTATTTTTATACAACAGTTGTTCCATCTGAAAAACTACTCTCCAATACGCAGCAAGCTTTAACAATAGCCAGCACTAATCAGGCAGCAGCGCCTTCTGTGATTGTTGACAGCCCTATTGGTCAACTGGAAAACCTAATAAACAATTTCCCGGATGCTGAATCAATTAACCCAACATGGGAGCAGCTTGCCCAGTTGGCTGAGAAGTCAGGTTTGACTATTTACCATGCCCGTTATGAGTTATCGCCACAAGAGCATGGCGGGTTGCTACGTTACCAGCACAACATGCCAATTACAGCGACTTACCCGCAGATACGAGATTTTCTGGCTGTGGTTATTGAAACAATACCTAATGTTGCTTTGGAACAATTAAGTTTTAAAAGAGAGTCCGTAGATAGTCCCCTTGTTAGTGCCAATATTGATTTTGCAATTTATGTGAGGGTAAAGTGATGTTGGGTCGATTCCATAAACGCCAACTTGCGCTTTCTGCTGCTTTATTAGTAACGCTAATTGCAGCTTATTTTGCACCTCCAGAACAAGCTGACGCGCTGGTAGAAGTCAACAAAACTACCCGTTCTAAAACTACAAATGTCGGTGACTCTATAGATTATTCCATTAAGCAGAGTGGTGAAGCATTTGTTGGGAAACGGTTATGGGTAACTAAAAATAGCCAGAACCTGTTTCCTGATAAAGTAAAACCATTACCTGTAGCCCCTGTAGTGCAGGCTCCGTTGCCGCCACCAAAGCCTACTGCGCCCCCTTTGCCTTTCGCTTATGTTGGAAAGGTAGTTGAAGACGGTAAGCCAATGGTTTTTGTATCTAAACAACAGAAAAACTTCATGCTCAAAGGCGGGGAAGTGATAGAGGGTACATACAGAGTGGATAAAGTTGAATCAGGACAGGTCGTGTTTACTTACTTACCACTAGCAGCTGAGCAAGTAATGACTATTGGGGGAAAAGATTGAAAACGTTTTATTTAATACTTGCAGCCTTTTATTTATCAGGTTGTGCTTCAAATGCCTATCAAGTACCAGCATCAGCTCCAAATGTGAAAAACGAGACCGAGCTTGCTGCGCTGGAGGCAGAAGCAAAAAAGCAACCAAACAATTTGGTATTACGTGCGCACATTGCTAGGCAAAAAGAATATTTGGTAGACCAATTATGCAGCGAAGCTGAGGTGGCTTTAATGCAGAATAAATTTGATCAAGCCGATGAAATATATAGCCGGGTTTTAGTAATTAATCCTGCATCTCCGCGGGGAGGTGCAGGTAAGCTTAATGTACAAATGGCTAGACGTCATATTGAATGGATTAGCCAAGCCGAGAAGTTAATTGATAAAAATAATCTGAGTGAAGCCGAGCTAAAGCTTCATGAAGTGTTGTTAGAAGATGCATCCAATCTTAGAGCAAAGTCATTACTAAAAAAAATTGCGCAAAAAAAGGAAGTTACTAAAGGTGTGTCATCCCCACTTAGAACCAGCTTTAATAAACCTGTCACATTAGAGTTTCGTGAAGCAGCTATTCGCAATATATTTGAAATCATTTCTCGTGTTGGCAATATCAACTTCATTTTTGATAAAGAAGTAAAAGCTGATATCAAAGCAACGATATTCGTACGAAATATCCGGGTAGAGGATGCTATTAAAATATTACTAAGTACCAATCAGCTTGAGCAAAAAATGTTGAGTGAAAACACGATTCTCATTTACCCCAATACATCAAATAAACTCAAAGAATATCAGGAGTTGTTGGTTCGCAGTTTTTATTTGGCCAATGCGGATGTAAAGCAGACTGCCAATTTAATCAAAACAATCGCTAAATCAACCGATATTCACATTGATGAAAAACTTAATATGTTAGTTATTCGTGATACTCCTGAGGTGATAAGATTAGTCGAAAAGCTAATAGCCTCTCAAGATATGGCCGAGCCTGAGGTCATGTTGGAAGTGGAAGTGCTAGAGGTGAGTCGTAATAAACTTCAGGAGTTGGGCATGCGTTATCCTGAGCAACTCTCTGTTAGTGCTACAGGAGCATCTGCATCTGCTAAGCCAGGAAATCTAAGTATAGATGAATGGAAAAATTTAAACTCCAGCTCTATCCGTGTAAGCGTTACAAATCCTACTTTTATACTGAATCTGCGTAAAGTTGATACAGATACAAATTTGCTGGCTAACCCAAGAGTCAGAGTGCGCAATCGCGAAAAAGCCAAAATTCATATTGGTGAGCGTGTGCCAGTTATTACAACGACATCAACCGCTAACGTTGGCGTATCTGAATCGGTGACGTACCTTGATGTTGGTTTGAAGCTGGATATAGTACCGAATATTTATCTTGAAGATGAGGTAGCAATGAAGGTAGGTCTGGAGGTAAGTAATATTTTAGAGACCGTAGTCACGCCTACCGGTACACAAACATATCGATTAGGGACTCGTAACACTGAAACAACATTGCGCTTGAAGAATGGCGAAACTCAAGTGCTAGCTGGTCTTATTCAAGATGATGAACGGAAAACAGCAAACAAAGTGCCGGGTTTGGGTAGCTTGCCTTTGATTGGTCGTTTGTTCTCAAGTAATACTGACAATAGGACTAAAACGGAGATCGTACTGCTGATAACACCACGAGTATTACGTAATATAGTGCAGCCAGAGATGGATATTGCTGAATTTTCTTCAGGCACCGCAGACGCTATTGGTAAGTTGCCTATTAGTTTTAATCCTGTCAATCCTGTCAATCCCGGCAATGCAGCAGGTCAGCCTGTCACAAATAATTCTACCATTTCTCAAAACCTTAACCCGTTAGCTGATAACCCTGCAGCAACACAGCAGGTATTGGTGCCTAACCTACCTAAAAAAGCATCTCCAGTAACGATACCGGCGGTACCTGCCATATCGCCAACAATACCTGCGTCATCGTTAACTCTTGAGCCTGCGCAGTCAAATGTACAGCCATAACTATAAGTTTAAAACGTACACTACTAGTCATGGGTTCACGCTAGTAGAAATGATGGTTACATTAGCAATTTTGGGGGTACTGGCAACTGCTGCTTTCCCCATGGGAAAATTGGCAGTACAGCGCCATAAAGAGCAAGACTTACGTCATGCGCTAGTGAAGATCAGAACAGCTATTGATGCTTATAAGCAAGCAACAGATGAAGGTAAAGTCATTAAATCTGCAAATGATTCTGGTTATCCTAAGACGTTAGAGGTCTTAGTTGATGGGGTAGATAATGCTAAAGACCCAAGAAGAGGGAAAATTTATTTTCTTCGACAATTACCAAGAGATCCGTTTGCTCCTGATAACTTAAGAGCAGAAGCAACTTGGGCAAAACGCAGTTATGCCAGTGCCCCAGATCAACCTGCTGAAGGTGATGACGTATTTGATATCCATTCTAAATCAATAGATATCGGCATAAATGGAATAGCCTACAAAGAATGGTGATGAATAAATATTTAAAAGCTTTTACTTTGATTGAGCTCTTGGTAGTGATGGCCATTATTGCAGTTTTGTTAACTTTGGTTGTTCCTAGATATTTCAAATCTGTAGACCACTCAAAAGAAAAAGTGCTACTGACTAATCTTGTTACCTTGCGGGATTCTATTGATAAATATTATGGTGATCACGGTTACTACCCAGCAAAGTTAGAATCATTGGTGCAGAACAAATATATACGGGAAATACCAACAGATCCAATAACCGAAAGTGCTGAGACTTGGGTGGCGATACCTTCAAAAGAAATTGGCTCACCAGGTGTGTATGATATACGTAGCGGCGCGGTAGGCGTGGGGATGAACAATAAGCCATACAATGAATGGTAATAAACTATGCACATTCATAGATCACAAACTGGGTTCACCTATTTAGCGCTACTATTCATGGTCGCGACTATGGGAGCTACATTGGCGTTAACTGGTCATTTATGGCAGAAAACTATGCAGCAGGAAAAAGAACGCCAGCTACTATTTGTGGGCAATCAATTTCGTCGCGCCATATTGCTTTATTACGAACGAACACCCGGACCAGTTAAACAATATCCCAAGCAATTGGCTGATCTTATTAAGGATAATCGCTACCCCTCGGTTCAGCGTTATTTGCGAGAGATTTATGCAGATCCAATCACAGGTAAAAAAGAATGGGGTCTAATTCAAGCGCCAGAAGGTGGCATCATGGGTATTCATAGTACATCAGATGGTAAACCACAGAAGATTGGTAATTTTAATGAGCAATATGAGTCATTTAATAACAGTTTAAGATATTCGGACTGGAAATTTATTTATCGACCTAATGCAGTTGGGAATATGCAAACTAATCTAATGAATATTAAGTAAAGTGGGTAATGATGCTTGCTTGCTAAGCAGATGTATCTTTAATTAGTTCCGAAATCTAGCTTGATTTGGGAACTTTAAAGTTGCAACATGCTTATCAGTGATGCCAAATGCTTCAAACAAATCATAGAGCGCAGATTTGGTTTTCTTGAGCAATTCCCACAGTAAAGCGTTTTGTATCAAAAAAACGTATCAAGCGAAATCGTAACTATTGATAATAAGCATTATTGCTAGTTGGTATATTTGATGTGGGGGTAAATTTATAGCAGTCATTGAAAATATTGAGCTTCAAGTTCGTTCACAGACAGTCTCAGACCTATCTGAGACATTCGTTTAATTTCACTAAATGATGGCTATATCCCCAAATCAGACCTTCGAGGAAATTTTTAGATTGCTGAAGACAGTCATTATCTTGTTTTAAACTAATTAAAAAATTACTTTGAATTTTTCTGATTTAGCTTCCTCCCTTGATACGTAAATCTTACGTTTGATGTACTTCTACTTAAGGCTACTAAAGAAGGATTCAGCAACCGCGTTATCATAACAACTACGATGATGACTCATGCTTGGTTATAGACGATTATCTTTAGACCGTCTCACGAAGTCATCGCTACCAAACTGACTACCTTAATCGGAGTGGATAATCACTGGCTGCTTTGGTTTACGTCACCAAACTGCCATCGTAAGTGAATCTAGAACAATTTCTGTTGTAATCGTAGGCTTCATTGACCAGCCAACCACAGACCTAGAATAAAGATCGATGACTATAGCAAGATATAAGCAGCCTTGATAGCTGTGGATACAGGTAATATGCGTCATCCAAGCTAAATCAGGTTGTGAAATTTCATATATGCTTACAGAAATAATATTCAGTTTATATTAGCAGAGATTTTACGCGTTATAGCAGTAGCATTTTTATGGACTCTTTGAGATGAAAAATAATTCATATGGCATTCAATCCGAAAAAAACTTATAAAAAAGATGGTGTATACAGAGTATTAACGCTAGATGGGGGTGGTGCTAAAGGCTTTTATACGCTTGGTGTTCTTAAAGAAATTGAAAGTTTGCTCCAATGTCCATTGCATGAGCGTTTTGATCTCATCTTTGGAACTAGTACGGGTTCGATAATCGCCGCTCTAATTTCATTGGGATATGAAGTTGACGAAATCCATGAACTTTACAAAAAACACGTTCCCACAGTGATGAAAGAGAAATGTAAAGAGAAGAAAACCGCGGCATTAGAAAAGCTTGCTCACGAAGTTTTTAAAGAAGCAACTTTTCAAGATGTAAAAACAGGGATTGGTGTAGTAACAACTAACTGGCTGCTAGAAAAGCCTATGATCTTCAAAGGTGATGTAGCTCAAGGACATGGCCGTATTGGTTCCTTTGTTCCAGGGTTTGGCGTAAAAATTGCTGATGCAGTTCAAGCTTCTTGTTCGGCATATCCATTCTTTGAACGCAAAATTGTTACCACTTCTAATAATGATAAAGTTGAGCTCGCAGACGGCGGTTATTGCGCTAACAATCCTACGTTATATGCAATTGCTGATGCTCTTGCCGCATTAAAAATTGATCGTCAAATGCTACGTGTTGTAAATGTTGGTGTTGGAATATACCCTGAGCCAAAAGCAAAAGGGCTAATGAGATTGGCCAAGCAATATTTGGTGAGCGTTCAGTTGTTGCAAAAAACACTTGAGATTAATAGTCAATCGATGGATCAACTCAGGAGGGTTTTATTCCCTGATGTTCAAACAATCAGGATTAGTGATCTTTATACTACCCCTGAGATGGCAACGGATTTGATGGAACATAATCTTGATAAGTTGAATATTCTTCGCCAGCGTGGTTCTGACTCATTTGCGAGCAGGGAAAAAGATCTTCAAGCATTTTTATTATAAAAATACCAACAAGAGGTAAGTATGCCAATTCCAGAGTCTCAACTAGAGGTATGGTCTCATCAAGGATCTATTACTCAATCAAGCAGTACCTATAACTCAATAAAAAATGCATTGCAACATAACAACGTTCCATATGCCAGTAAGAATTACAGTGTATTTTTGCAGGGGTCATATGGTAACGATACTAATATTTACGCCGAAAGTGATGTGGATATAGTAATAAAACTTCAAAGTATTTTTCAGCATGATTTGTCAGATCTTCCTGATGATCAGCAAGCAGCTTTCAAGGCTTTGCATTCTGATGCCACATATACCCAAAAAGATTTTAGTACGGATGTTTTACAAGTTTTATCCGATAACTATGGTGTGGACGTCAATGCTGGAAAAAAGGCCATTACAATTGAGAGTAATGGTAGTCGTAGGAAAGCGGATGTAATAGCGGCAATTCAATATCGCCGGTATTCCTTATTTAGGTCATTAGATAATCAGTTATATGCCGATGGAATATGTTTCTACACAAGCTCAGGCGAAAAAATAGTTAATTACCCAAAACAACATTCTGAAAATTTAACTGCAAAGCATCAAAGTACTAAAAATTTCAAGCCGATGGCGCGGATTTTGAAGAATTTACGTAGTCGATTGATCGACGAAGGCTTGTTACAAGCGGGAACAGCACCTTCATACTACTTAGAAGGTCTTCTTTACAACGTTCCAGATGAGCAGTTCGTCGGTAACTATCAAGATAGCTTAGTGAATGCCATAAACTGGATTCATGATGCTGATCGATCACAATTTGTTTGTGCCAATAAGCAGTATTATCTATTAAGAGAAGACTCTCCAGTGACATGGCGTGCACATCAATGTGATGAATTTTTAGCTGCAGCTATCGAGCTGTGGCAACAATGGTAAAGTAGGGTAACTATGGTACGTCAGGTCATAAACCTATTTATGTGGGGATATCAGCCACATTTTAGAATCAGGATAGAGTCAACAGCGAAAGATATTTTTAAACTGATAGGTGTAGATGTTGAGCCTAAGGTGCTGCTTGTAGGAGCGTTATCACCAAAAGTCAATGGTGTAAATCCGGTTTGCGTCGAGCCGGAAGATGGGGAGTGGCCTTTAGCACTTTTCGATAATTTACATGCTTTTATTCAAACAACCGTTGCAAATCATGATTTGCAAAATATGTTTTATACTCATGAGCAAAGTATGAATGAAAAGCCTGAGGTAATTCATTGTGATTCAGTAAGAACCGCAGTTCGCCAGGCCTTGTTATCGTATGACCTTGAGCATGCTGTTTATTCTTTTTGTGGCACTACCTGCTTGGTAAACAACTATTATGTTGTGCCGGTGATTCAAATCCCAAGTTCACTTTTTGTGCAATTCCCGCCCCTAAAAGAGCTACCTGTATCAGATCAATGGACTGGGCAGGGACCTCGAAGTTTTATACATTCGTGTATGTCGGCTCTCTTGAAAGAAGCGTTTAATGAACTGAAAAAATCTGAACCTGGACGATCGCTTACGGATGGAATGAAGCGACCTGATGAAATTGTACGAGATGGTGCAACCAATTTTATGTATACGCCAGGAGCAGCAATTACCGCTCATTATTCCTACAGCGATTTGTTTGCGAGATTTAATCTTATTTCTTCAATGATGTACGAGGGTCTAAAGGGTTCTGGTCGTCTATTACTGGTGAGCTCTGAGAATCAATCAATTGATTACCTTCTTCGCTTTGATGTCCCCGTTCCTTTCCGTGAGCCTCGTTGGGCTAGAAAAATATTGCAAATGGCAACGGGTGAAATAGCACTTATTGCAGACGCAGAGAATATCTATGGTTTGGGTAGGTTGAATGAGAACTATGATTTTTCAAATCAAAACGTTTTTATAATCGATTTTATTGATCACTATCACTGGGAACTGAAGTGTGGCTCTCAAGTGTTGCTTCGTAGTCGATATGGTGAGGCTAAGCTACCTCAAGAATTAATCAGTGAGCAACAGTTCATGATTAATTATTCCAGATTGTTTCCAAATTCCTCTCAACTAGACCACGCTTTATTATGGGACATCTTTGCGGCTGCCTCTAAGCTTTCACACGGTTGCATGATTGTTGTTGCTGAGGACGCAGCCGAGGAGGCCGAACGTTTGAGGCAACAAGGATCAGTGATAAAACCGACACTAATGACCGTTGAGCTTTTGTATCGAGTAAGTGGAGTTGATGGAACAATTATTTTGGATCCACATGGGTTATGTTTTGCGGTCGGAGTAATTTTAGATGGATCAGCCGTAGCCGAATGTACTCCATCTCGCGGCTCTCGTTATAATTCTGCCGTTCGTTATATTGCAACTGGCACTAAACAAAGAATGGCTATTGTAGTATCAGATGATCACACTGTTGATCTGTTTCCGTTGTTGCCACCACAGGTTAAAGAAGCAGAGTTGGAATCAAACGTTTCTAAACTGGAGGTTGCTACCCTAGAAGATTACCATAAATCTAGAAGTTGGCTTGATAATCATCGTTTCTATCTAGATGCATCAAGGTGTACTAGAGTCAATTTGGCATTAGATAGAATTGAGAAGTTACCAAGAGATGTTGGAGAGTTAGTGTTAATCACCACCCGTTTTTCACCTCATGAGAAATTTGATAGTAGCTATTTGATATAAAACGATTCATAAATCGCTTCTTAAATCGAGTTGGTACAAATTCAGTACACTGTTCAGTTTTCCAAGCGTAATAAAAATTACGCTGAATTACTGATATGAACTTAATATTGACGATAGTTAAATATCATACCAACCACCTTTTAATATGAGTGATAATCCACACAACCCTTTCTCAAAAATAACTGAAGATTATGATTGGTTCCGTAGGCTAGCTGTAGTTGATGATGCCTGTAGTCGTTTAAGGCATTTTGATTACGGCTTGACGGATGCTCTTCGAAACCAGAAAGACTTGTTTTCCGCGACTGCTTTTGGTTCGATCCAAGACATCATGAAATCGTCAGGGCTAGGGTTGGCCGCTGGTCTTCAGAAACAACTTTCTGCGACTGCTTTTGGTTCGATCCAAGACATCATGAAATCGTCAGGGCTAGGGTTGGCCACTGATCTTCAGAAACAACTTTCTGCGACTGCTTTTGGTTCGATCCAAGACATCATGAAATCGTCAAGGCTAGGATTGGCCGCTGATCTTCAAAAACAGATGGGTTTGCTTGGTAGCTCTGTTAACTTCCTCAATATTTATTCCAATCCGATGGAGTTTCTAGGTCGCGTATCACTCGACCATAAATTTATCGAAGAAATTCAGAAGCTAAGTGTATCTGCTTCAGAGGATTTTAAGGGGCAGTCTCAAGATGCTATTTACGATTGGGCCGAATCTCTCCCTAAGTTTGTTGACATTGATGGCTCCGAAACTCTTCCTGATTACCTTCAAAATCTCCCCGAAAAAGCAAGAGGGATTTTTTTGTGGATACTAAACCGTATAGTGTTGGCATACATTATTCTTCTAATTGCTGATGTATCTGTTGGGGTAGTTAGCGATAAGGTAAAGCCATTGGTCAGTCAGTACTTATTTGGAAAACCAGCAGCTTCAAATAGAGAGGTTAGTAATCTATCTAGATCTATGCCGGATGTTTATTTTGAGAACATAAGATTTGTAACAGTGAATAATCTTTATGTCCGAAAAACACCAAATTCTAGAAGCGAACTTATTGATAAATTGCCACGAGGAGAAGTGGTAACTTTAATTACAAAAAGTGAAAGTTTAAGTTGGTCTCAAATTCGGTATCAAAATCTCGATGGTGAAATAATGCAGGGGTGGGTTTTTAGCCGTTATTTGCAAAGATTCAATATTAGATAGCCAAGATTATTAGTAATCGAAAGTTTCTACATTAAAGAAGGCTATGTAGATATGATGTTCAACTTCGACCAATAGAGTTGCTATTTATGATTTGATCCATCAAGTTGGGCTCATCGGAGAGTGAATGGAAGATTTAGATAAAATTGAAGTGAAGCAATGCATGTATGGGCTCTCAAAAGCAGAAACGCCAACTGAGGCAGTTTTAGCTTGGACAGTTCTGCAGCAACAGCATCCTAATTTGGCCGCGATGGTGTCTCTAAGTGATTATAAAAAGCAGGTTATACCAGCCTCTATTAGTAAATACACACGCTCTAAAGGTTATTTGGTTCCGTATTTTTCTAATGAAAATATATATTTCCTAGATGACGAATTGTTAAAAGGAATGTTTTCATCGGATGAGTTTAAGTTTGGAATTGATTACTCCTTAATGTTTGATACAAACATTGCAACATATATAAATAAATTAGTTCGCGGCGAATCTTTGGGAAATATTCATTCGAAGCTCATTCCACTTATAGATGACATTTTGCATGATGATCTTAATTTCGATCATTTGTTTTATATGACAGAGAATGTAAAGGAAATAATCAGGCATATAGAATGTAACTCTTCAACTAAGCTTACCTTCTGGAAGTCGCTTGATAAGAAATTCAGAAACAACTTGGTGAGTCTGCAAGTATTCAGAAGTATTGATACAAAAGAATACAAGCGAACGTCGAATCCTAAGCTCCGCGTCACTTATCGACAGGCAGTACGTAGTGCTATTGATTTCACCTACGATTTTTATGTTTCCGATGTGGGTAAAGACCATATCCTAAATTTTGTTCTTGTTCAGCGAATGATACTTCTGCAAATCATTGGGATTGTAAGAATACAGCTGTCTTCGGGGAAGCATGCGAAAGCTAAGATGAAAGAGTACTTCAAATATGTTCACGAAGTGGTTGGTGCTTATTTCGATCGCGAGGCGATCATAGCCCATAAGTACTTTCAGGATAGAAACAATGTGAAAGCTTTAGAGAAAATCAAAAAAGGTGGGAACAAAACTGGCCTGCTTAAGCGGTTAGATAATATTGCATGGGATATGGCTGCTCCTCGTTTTATGGAAAAACTTATTACTCATGTCGGTGAAGGAAGATACTTTATTCCTATGTTTTTGACTTTCGATAGCAACCTAAAAGAGTTATTAAGTCATTATCCAGTTAAAGGTGTCATTTTCAACAAAGAGCAAGGATCATTTGCTCCTATTCCGGCCATTAATACTAGAGAATATTTTGCACAACATGACTGTTTAGATGAGTTGGATTTTCTATATAGTGCTCCCATCAGATCCGAGAGGCTTTCAAGAGAAAAACCAACTCGATTAAGTATCAATAGACTAATCAGACGTGAGTACCGTACTCTGATAAAACTAATCAATCCTTCTCTAACTTAAACCACGTCTTGTTAGTTAGGGTGCGAGAGAGGTGATTGGGGATATAGTGTTAATTACGTGCTAAAACTACTAAAGAAGCATAACCTATGTCACCAAGCTAAAATTAGTTTTCAACTTTATCTAACAATGATGATGCTTTTATTTCAAGTGCATTGGTAATTTTCAGAAGATTGATGATTAAAACCTGAGTCAATTCCAGCCTTTACGCCGCTACTCGCTCAATTTCCGCATAAGTTTTAGCATTACTTTGCTGTAATTGCCATATGTCGAGAGTCTGTTGCATGTTTAACCAGCTTTGTGGTGTTGTGTTGGTGAACACACCGATGCGTATTGCCATGTCAGGGGTTATAGGTCTTTTCTCGTGAAGTATCTCTGAAATAGTACGTCTTGAAACTTTCAGTTTGTCCGCTAATTCGCCTTGCGTCATATTGAGTGTTGGCAATATATCTTCACGCAAGATTGCACCGCCATGTGTGGGCTTTCTATTTTTATCTCTTAGTGATTCCATTAGTGATAATCCTCAAAATTTACAATGTAAGCATCGCCGTTTTTAAACTTAAAGGTGATGCGCCAATTACCTGATACTCGCACTGAGTAAAGTCCTTTTTTATCACCAGTAAGGGTATGAAAGTAAAAGCCTGCAATATTCATATCGGTTGCTTCTATTGCACTGTCTAGCCTATCAAGCACTCGGTTAATGCGGTCACCATATTGTGCGTTGATGCCACTTTTATCGCCATTCGTAAAAAAACGTTCTAAGCCTTTATGTGCGAAACTTTTAATCATAGTGTGATGTTCTTAGTTAAATTATTGTAACTTATAAAGTTACAAAATGCCATCATGATTTAAAACTTATATTCTGTAGTTCAACAGTCTCAGTATTTACATTGTTACGCACTTCTTAGCTGAATAACGTTGTCGGTGGATCTCTGCCAAACTCTACCGCTCTCACACGCTAAAATAAACTCTGTCCAGAGTTCTAGTGCAGCTCGGCGTTCTGTCATGTAGTCATGCTGATCATAGATGCTAACTAGACCGCCAAGTGAGTGATTCAAGCATCTTTCAGCCACGATGAGGTTTATACCCAGTTCAGTTAGATGAGAGCGTGCTGTGGAGCGTAAATCATGAGGGGTAAAGCGTCTAACGCCTTCAAGTTTTTTGCATAGCTTGTTCAAGGCAACATTGATAGTAAGTGTCAATATATGAGGATGTTTGCTTTCCCCTGCGCGCCTTGTTGGTAGCACATACTCAGAGCCACAGGCATATTCCTGTAATTCTTTAAACCAGCTCACAACGGTTGGCGGTAGTGGTATGGTGAAGCCTTTGCGTGTCTTGCTGTTGGCATCGGGTATTGTCCACTCAGCCTTAATAAAATCAATGTCAGTCCATTTGGCCTTAACTAATTCGTTGACTCTCACACAGGTTGTTAAAAGTATCTTGATGGCTACAGCATTCTCAATGCCAATAGAAGGTAGTGCCGGCAGCATTATTCGCAGTTCATCTTGAGTCAGCTTTAAGCGTAATCTGGTTGGCTTCGGCGCGTCACATATTGCAGTTGCGGTAATGCCGAGGCATGGGTTTGTTAGTGCGACGTGTTTAGCAATGCCGTGTTTGAATATTCTTGATAGTGCAATTAGTACAAGGCTTGCCACATGTACTTTTCCTACCGATTCAAGTAAGTAAACAACGTCCGATGTTGTCACTTCACGTACAAGTAATGAGCCCAGCTTGGGTAGTATCACATCATCAATGTGATGTTTGCGTTGTTTGAAAGTGGACGCAGCTAATACGGATTTTGCCTTGGCTAGATAGTCGTTTGCCAATTCGCGCAATGTTTTTGCGGCAGCTAATTCTCTAGCTACAAGTTTTTTGGTTCTAGCTACATCCTCACCTTGCTGTATGTTGGCACGTGCTTCAGTTGCTAATTCTCTGGCCTTTGACAGCGTAATGTCTGGGTAGCGACCTATTGTAAGTTCTTTTTGACGACCGCCATGTCTGTAGCGTAATACCCATGCAGGAGTACCATTTTTTGATAGAGTAAATGTTAAGCCATCACCGTCACTTTTAGCGACTGGTGTAGCTGCTCTAATCAGGCTTTTAATTTGTATGTCTGTAAGCTTTCCCATGGCCTTACCTCTCAATCTGTAGCTACACACGTAGCTACACATATTATACGCAATATAGTGAAATTTAATGACACGACATGAATGAATATTGTTTGAAAAGCCGCGTATTTACTAGGATTTGTGATATTGTTTGACACAAGTAGAATCACCAATATATATTAGGCGCACTAACCTTCTAGAAAACCTGAATTTCAGCGCTACTTATTTAGGCACTCGCCATAGGTACCAGCTGGCAACGGTACGGTAAGGGCTCCAGTCCGTGCCGATTTCGGCCATATTTTTGCGTTTGGGTGCGGTTTCCAGTTTTTTCAGCCTTTTGTAGCCTTCTTTGATGCCAAAGTCATCGGCAGGTAAAATGTCCATCCGTTCCAGCGTGAACATCAGCATCATTTCTACGGTCCATTGGCCAATGCCTTTGAGCGTTACCAGCCGTTCTATCAGGTCGGCATCGCTCATGGTATCCGCGATTTCGCGAGGCGGCACCAGGCCGGTGATGGCGCCATTGGCTATGCCCTGCAATGTTTCAATTTTTCTACCGGAAAAACCAACCCCGCGCAAAGCATCAAATTCAGCAGCTATTAACTGCTGCGGCGTGGGGAATGTGCCAAAGTGCAGAATGAATTTTTTGAGAATCGCATCCCCGGCCTTGGTGCTAAGCTGCTGATAAGCCACCGCACGTACCAGTGCCTCGTATGGTTCACGCTCGGGTTTTGAGGTAAAGCTGCATGGGCCTACTGTTTGAATCAGGCCGTTCCAGTCTGAATCTAGGCCCGTCAGGAAATGTGTAGCTTTGGTATAAAAGTCTGCGCTAGTCATGGTTGAATTATAACGTCAAGTGCCAATCAAATTGTGTAGATGCCGTTTCATCAACAGGCGGCATCGATTAGATTAAACTGATTCTAAATATTCACAGTAAAGCGATAGATGGACTTATTCGACACATTGGAAAAACAGCAGATTTTGAAAGACGTATTTTTATTGCGTGGCTTTGTGGCGCCGGTCGAAAATGAAATACTGGCAGATCTGGAAAGGGTGATTAAAAGCGCGCCTTTTAGCCAGATGACAACCCCGGGCGGTTTGAATATGTCGGTGATGACAACCAGCTGCGGTAATCTGGGATGGGTCAGTGATAAAAACGGATATCGTTACTCTGCACATGACCCGTCAAGCGGTAAGCCATGGCCTGCAATGCCTTCCAGCTTTAAAAAGCTGGCACAGCATGCTGCTTCAGTAGCAGGTTTTGAACAATTTGAGCCGGATGCCTGCTTGATCAACCGCTATCAGGCCGGCACCAAGATGGGTTTGCATCAGGATAAAGACGAGCAGGATTTTAAGCAGCCGATTGTCTCGGTTTCTCTCGGTGTGCCCGCAGTGTTTAAAATGGGTGGGTTTGCAAGAGGTGACCAGGCGCTGAAGTTGCCGCTCCACCATGGAGATGTACTGGTGTGGGGCGGTGAGTCGCGCTTGCGCTTTCATGGTGTAATGCCGGTGCAGGCCGCCAGCCACCCGGCCTTGGGCGAATGCCGGATTAACCTGACGTTCCGCAAAGCCGGGTGATGCCCAAAAGCTGTAGATTTAATAATGATTGCTTGAGTATTCAGGTTATCTTTAATTTTAAATCACTGCAGAATCATTCTTACTTACTGTTATTGCAGGAAAAATAGCCGATGCTGTGAGCAGAGCGTCATTAACTTTTGACGTGAGCATTTGCCCGGCTACAAAAGCAGCAAAGATCCAAAGCAGGATGAAGATTAATAACAAGAGTCTTCTCATACTTCACCCATCCGGTTTAGTGACCAACCCCGGATAGTAGTCATTAAATGGGAAATATACCCATATATTGACTATAGAGATAAAGGGTGTTGTGTGCAAGAATTTATTTTAAGTAGAAATAAATTCTTTTATTTTTTGAAGTTGTTACTGAGGATGGTCCCGGCTTTGGGAGGTGATGCGTAAAGCCGGGAGGGTGGGCAGTTATTTCAGTTTTAATGCCAGTT
>Ga0208116_1000104_pt1 | contig 31873 bp, 29 predicted proteins | sample LakWasMeta9_HOW4_2_FD_183859 | JGI IMG/M metagenome (GOLD analysis project Ga0208116, IMG submission 183859) | Freshwater sediment methanotrophic microbial communities from Lake Washington under simulated oxygen tension - Sediment Metagenome... | ecosystem: Environmental > Aquatic > Freshwater >... | reverse complement strand
TATGAGCGAATTTGTGCGTTTATTACTGTATTTCATAAACGCAAGTTTGCCGAAGTTAATGGATTTTGTCCAGCAACATTAATGTAATTAAGCGAAATTACATATAAATTATGTGGTTGAAGTGTAGCGCTTTTATGTTGCGCTGCCCTGATTATAAGGCAATTTCTAGTGTGGTAATAAGTTTTCCAGGGATTTTTCAAGCAAGGGTTTGCTTATCCTGCCAAAAAATGTATCTATCACGTTGCCATCTGTTCCTATAATCACAGTAAAAGGCAGGACGCTTTTATCATTGCCCAGATGCATTCCAAAATCGGCGCTTTCATTTTCGGCAATAAAAACCGGATAAGCTACAGGTGAAAGCTGCAGATATTCCTTGACCGGGGCCAGTTCATCTTCGGCGACCCCTAAAACCACAACGTTCCTGTTTTTGTATTCCAGATGCAGCTGAGAGAGTTCTGGCATTTCTTCGCGACAGGGCGGACACCATGTTGCCCAGAAATTAAGCACGATGATTTTACCTTTATACTGGCTCAGGTTCTGTTTGTTGCCATTTATGTCTGTCAGTGCGGTGGTAAATAGCGGTGCTGTGCTGATTGCAGGTTCGCTATGCAAGGGGTTGATGGCAAAGTGCCTGACAGCCAGGCCCAGAATGATAAGCACTGCCAGGTAGGCAGTCATGGAAAGAGATTTTTTTAACATTGAATAGTTTCTGGCAGGCAGCTGCCGCGCTGGTTTAGGATTTGTAGAAAATCATCTGCATTTTTATAGCCGACCACTTTAAGTTGAGTTTCTTGCTGTGCTTTGTCATTGAAAAATAAAATTCCGGGAGGCCCAAACAAATTAAATTTCTGTAATAAGGCTTTGTCTTCTTCAGTATTGCCCGTGACATCAGCCTGCAGCAATACAGTGTCTTTTAGCGCGGCCTGTATGCGCTGGTCGCTGAATGTGAACTGGTCCATTTCTTTGCATGATACGCACCAGTCAGCGTAAAAATCGAGCATTACTGGTTTGCCTTGTGCGGATTTTAATGCGGCGTCCAGTTCAGTCAGGTTTTTAACTCGTTTAAAGTCCAGGTTGGCGTGTGGCTGCTGTTGCTGGGATGAAGCGTTTTTTGCCAACAGGCCGCCGAGTGGCTGCAGTGGGGATTTTGCATTGGATAATGCGCCGACTAGCATGGCCAGGCCGGTGACCAGTAGCATTAAGGCAATGCCTTTCCAGAATCTGAGGGCAGGTTTTGCATCGGCAGGCAGCGGGTCCAGTGCATGCATGAAAATTGCGGGCACGATTAACAGCGCTGCCCATAATGCCAGCTGCAGGCTGACGGGGATAATCGGCGTAATCAGCCATAGCGCGACGCCCAGCATCAGCACGCCAAACAAATTGCGCACGGCATTCATCCAGCTGCCGACTTTAGGCAGCAACGTACCGGCGGATGCGCCGATAAGCAGCAGCGGTGCGCCCATACCAAGCGATAGTGAAAATAGAGCGACACCGCCTAGCACAACATCGCTGGTTTTACTGATGTAAAGTAATGCACCGGCTAGCGGAGCCGCTACGCAGGGGCTAATGATTAATGCCGAAAGTATACCCATCAGGAAATCACTGAAGAATTTTCCGCCCCGGATGCGGCGGCTTACTGACATCAGCCCGTTTTCAAGATTGCTCGGCAGTTTAAGTTCATAAAATCCGAACATCGAAAGCGCCAGCACTACAAATACCAGCGCACCAAAGCCTAATGCCCATGGTGTTTGCAGTGCTGCACTCAGCATCTGTCCGGATAGTCCGGCCGCGATACCGGCCAGCGTGTAGGTCAGGCACATGCCGAATGTGTAGGCCAGCGACAGGTTGAATGCGTGCAGGCGTGTAACGTGAGCGTTTTTACCGATAATGATTGAAGATAGAATTGGAATCATCGGAAATACGCAGGGCGTGAATGACAGCAGCAGGCCGGCAGTAAAGAACCCCAGGATGATTAGCCACCATTTTCCGCTTTTGAGCAGGTTGGCGGCCTGGCTGTCGTTGTCGGAAATATTGGTATTACCGGCAGCGCTGACTGGATTCGAATTGTCTGGAACTTTTAATCCGGCTGCATTATCTGAATTGGTGGCAGCTTGTGGATTGATGATAAAAGTTTTGTGTTGCGGCGCATAGCACAGGCCTTTTTCACTGCAGCCCTGATAAGTGGCTTTAATGGTGATGGGGGTACTGTCAGTACCTTTTATCATGATATTGCCTGTAAAATCATGATGATATACTTCCATCCTGCCAAAGTTTGGGTCGTTCTTGATGTCGCCAGCAGGGAGCTTGACTTCATGATCGCGATCAGGAGATAACACAAATTTGATGCGTTCTTTGTACAGGTAATATCCGGGCGCAATCTTGAAGTCAGCATTGACTTTGCCGCCGGCTTGAACAATATCTAATGCGAATGCAGCATCCGGTGATAGAAACTCATCGTCAGCCGTATCGTTACTGAACAGGTTTTTAGTGAAGCTGCTTGTATTGTCTGCATGGCTTAACTGGGCAGTAAAAATCGTGAACAGAATTAATAAAAAATAAGAGAATCTTTTTAACATGTAGAGCCTTCAGTAGATAATTGTGCATTTACCCATTGTAAATATCGGGGCAAGCCACCATCTACGTTGATAGTGATTATTTCAGGAAGTTCATAAGGATGTGTTTTTATAATGGCAGCTTCCAGTGCGCTGTATTGTATCTGGCTGGTTTTAATCAGCATTGGAACCTCAGTGGCATGTTCCAGCTTGCCTTGCCATGAGTATACTGACTGACAGGCAGCCAGCAGATTTACGCATGCAGCCAGTTTCTGCGTTACCAGTGTTTCCGCCAGATGCCTGGCACTTGCTTCATCTGGCATATTGGTCAGCACCAGTATGACTTCATTTTGTATGGCTGTTTTTTGATTCGACATTATAAGGTAGCATAGCATGCGTTTTTTTGTAGGTTTGATTTTACTCGCTTTTCCAATCGCTGAGATATGGCTGTTGATTGAATTGGCAGATCAGTACGGCTGGTTATTGCTGCTATATTTAATCGTTGTAGGCTGGTTGGGATTGCGCCTGATCCGTGAGGAAAAATCTTCGTTCAGCTTGCGCATGATGCAGAACATGACTAACGGCGGAAGCCCTGCAAAAGCAGTATTCGGCAGTTTGCGCAACATGATCGCCGGCGTATTGTTGATGCTGCCCGGGGTGATCACTGATATTATTGCGGTAACCCTACTGTTGATTCCGATTAGAAATGCGCAGCCACTAAACGCGCCATCTTCAGATGACCCATATCGATCATCACCTTATCAGGCCGCGAATGATGATGTGATAGAGGGTGAATTTCGCCGTGAAGATTAAAGGGCGTTTTTATAAATACATTTTTTGCGAGCATCAGCTTTGCTGATTGCCTGCTTAAACCATTTGGGCGCACATATTCTACGGACATGCCCTTTTACACTTTGCTTGCCAGTTGGCTGGCTTAGCAAAGTGGGAAAGCCAAATACTGGCTTATGGTTAAGCGGTATCCCAAACTCTGCATTGATAGAAGTATCCTGAATATAAATTTTAATTAAACCCTTATTTGAAGTACCCAGACATGACATATCAAATCACGATTCAACCGAGCGGGCATACCTGCAGCGCTAAAGTTTACGAAACAGTTTTGGAATCAGCCTTGGAGGCAGGGTTTAATATCCCCTATGGATGCCGTAATGGCGCTTGCGGCAGCTGTAAGGGAAAGATTGTGAGTGGGGAAGTTGATTATGGGGATTATGCAAGCAGCGCATTATCAGATGATGAAAAAGCGGCAGGCAAAGCGCTATTTTGCTGTGCAAGGCCTTTGTCTGACCTGACCATTGAATGTCGGGAAATTATCATCGGCACCATCGCGCCACGCATTCTGCCGGCAAGGGTGGAACGTAAACAGCAGCTGTCACATGATGTCATGGCGCTATTCGTTAAGCTGCCCAGCAATGAACGCTTGCAGTTCATGGCAGGCCAATATATCGAGTTTTTGCTTAAAGATGGCAAGCGCCGTGCTTTTTCGCTGGCTAATGCGCCACATGCGGATAGTTTGCTGGAGCTGCATTTGCGTCTGATTCCGGGCGGCGTGTTTACGGAATATGTATTTAATGAAATGCCGGATAAAGCCATTCTGCGTATCGAGGGCCCATTTGGCAGTTTTTATTACCGTGACAACTCAGATAAACCGATGATCATGGTGGCCGGCGGTACCGGATTTGCGCCGATCAAAGGCATCATCGAGCATATGATACACAACAATATCAAACGTGAAGTCACGCTATATTGGGGCGCCAAAGCGGGCGCGGATCTGTATATGCCTGAGTTGCCTGAAGCATGGGTTAAAGAACATCCGCATATCAAATTCATACCGGTATTGTCGGATGCGGTCGCTGAGGATCATTGGCAGGGCAGAACCGGTCTGGTACACCAGGCCGTATTGGATGACATTGCGGATTTAAGTGCTTACGAAGTCTATTGCTGCGGCGCACCGGCCATGGTGGAGGTTGCCCATGTCAGCTTCCAGCAGGCAGGTTTGCCGGAAGACGCTTTCTATTCGGACGCTTTCAATTATGCCAAGCCGGTAACAGCGCCGACGGTTGCCGTATAAACGAATGGCAGTAACGATACGGGGCCTGCTTATTTAAATAGCAGGCCCTGTTTGTTTTTTGCCGCGGCCAGCGCCTGAATCAATTTCTCCAGGTCAGTATTCTGTATCAGTTCCTGCGCCAGCTTGGCAGAGGCTTCGGCTTTTTCCAGGTCTCCTTCCGCGAGTGCATGCATGCCTTCCAGCAATGCGGCATTGCCCGCTTTTAAACGCAGGGTTTCTTTCTTGCTGCGCCTTTTGAAAGGCAGCCAGCGCAAAAAGTGTACGAAGCGCAGGCTGTAATGCAATCCCAAAAAGCTCAGTACATATAAAACCAGGAAGAAGTTAAACGAAATCTGTATGCGGTAAGGCGTGCGCACGATCAGTACATAGCCTTCATTATTGCTGGCCAGCCATACCAGGCCTGCCAGTAGTAAAGGCATCAGCAGCCACCAGAGGATTCTGTGCTTGATCATGGGTTATCAGTCGTTCTGTTCCAGTGTCAGCTTATAGCGATTAACCGCTGCAAAACTTTCTGCGAGCTGCGGCAACTCAATGCTGATATTGTTGCTGGATAACTTGTTAAGTAGATTGAAGGCTTTGATCGTGTCCGGGTGTTTGGTATCAAAGTATTCATTCAGCCAGTTTTTAACGGTATTTAAATCTGCCTTGTAAGTTGCTTCGTCATGCTGCAGCAGGGCGATGCGAGCAGTCAGCAGCCTGAGCCTCAGGTTCTCGCGTAGATAGAAAGACTGGTCAACCGCCAGTAGCGGCGGCTCGGGCTTGTTGATGCGTTCTACCGTGACCAGGTTTCTGATGTCATCCCAGATACTGTTCACCAGTTTCTGCAGCGCGGTCTCGGCTTGTGCCGGAAGTTTTTCTGCCGCAGCGTTTGCATTCAGCGTGGGTTGGCGTTCACTGATTAAAGGCAGCTTTCCGCATAGTTCTGATAGATGGGTAAGCTGCGAACTCATGCTAATCACATCCACCTGCGGTATTTCGCGCAGGTTCTCTATTTCGAGGTTGAGGGTTTCACGCAGCTGGATCGCACGCGGTAATTCCAGTGGTTCAAGGCGTTTATAGGCAGCCTGCAAGGCGAGCAGGGCGGATTTTACATTGCCGCTTAATTGCAGTTGCTGGCTGGCAATCGTGAGTAGTTGTTCTACCTCGGCCACGGCAGTCGATTCACGGTTTTCTGCGAGCTGGGTATAAAGTGTTTGCAGGGCTTCTTGCTGATCGCGTGATTCCGCAAGCTTTTGTTCCAGCACGATGGTACGCATATTGGCCTGGGTGCTGCGTTCTTCAGCCTGTTTGGCGAGCGCCAGGCTTTGCTTGTTGGCCGCCTGGTATTGTTCCAGCTTCTGGCTGAGTGATAGCTCAATCTCGTTAAATTTATGCCGTGTATCAAGCCATTGCCAGGCAAGTGTAGACAAGGCCGCGATAACCAGTACTACCCAGCCTACGCTTACCATGGAAGGTTTGTTTTTTAAAGCAAATGGCGCCGGTGTTTCTTGCTCAGTCATGATGTTTAACAAGCCGTGATTTAACAAGTTTTGATAAGCATTGCAGCATTGCCGCGTCTCCCGGGGCTTCGGCAACCAGTACATTCAGCCCAAGCTGCCTTGGCAGTTCAGCTATTCTCTCATGATTGACACATAAAGTGACATGTTGCAGCCAGGTTTCATTTTGTGCCATTTGCAGTAGATAGCGCATGGCTTCACTGCTGGTAACGACCACAGCATCCAGCTTGTCCTGCTGCCATTGTGCATTCAGCACCTCGGTGTTCTTCTGCGGGTTGACGCGTTGATAGCTTTCAGCAAAATAAACGCGGGCGCCACGTGTTTTCAGTGTTTCCGCCATCAGTTCACGACCGCCGACACCACGGAAGATCGCGATGGTTTTGCCGGAAACGTTTTGCATCTCGGGTAGGGCCAGCAGGGTTTCACTGTCGTAGCGACCTTCGGGAATCAGCACATCGTTGATGCCGTACTGGCTTAGTGCATTGGCCGTCTGGTGACCGATTGCGGCAAATTTTAGTTGCTCGGGTAATTGGCCATATTTTTTGAGTACACGCGGTAAGGCAAAATCTACGGCATTCGTGCTTATAAATATGGCCCAGTCGGTATCAGCCAACTGAATAAGCTGCTGTTCAAAAACCTGATAATTTTCTAACGCGGAAACCTTGATTAACGGAAACGCAATGGCAGTGCCACCATGTTGTTCAATGCTGCCGCACAAGCTCTGCGCCTGGTCAACCGGCCGGGTTACCGCGATATGTAAACCTGCGAGTAAGTGGTCTGGGGTCATGTTCAGGCGAGTCAGGCAGTATGTTTAAGGCAGCCGGGTCAGAGCGCTGCCAGAATCTTATCAGCACCTTGCGCGATTAAGCGGTTTGCCAGCGTCTTACCTAAGGTTTCAGCATCATTTCTGCTGCCGGTTGCAGTTTCAACCAGCATCTGTTTGCCATCCACGCTGGCAACAAAGCCAGTGATACGGATGTTATCGCCTTCACATACTGCATAAGCACCGAGCGGTACGGTGCAGCTTCCGGCCAGGGTGCGGCTCATGCCGCGCTCTGCTTCAACGCATAGCTGCGTGTCAGCGTGGTTGAGCGGCGCAAGCACTGCAATCATATCGGCACGGCTGGCGCTGATTTCTATACCCAGTGCGCCTTGGCCAACAGCCGGAATGCTCTGTTCCGGTGTGATGAGCTGACGGATCCTGCTACCCAGTTCCAGGCGGATTAAACCCGCTGCCGCAAGAATAATCGCGGCATATTGCCCTTCGTCCAGTTTGCGTAAACGCGTCTGCAGATTGCCGCGTAGGGATTCGATTTTCAGGTGCGGGAAACGCGCCTGCAGCTGGCTCTGGCGGCGCAGGCTTGAGGTGCCTACGATGCTGCCTGCCGGCAGGTCTTCCAGTGAAGCAAAGTTGTTTGAAACAAATGCATCGCGTGCATCTTCACGTTCACCGGTTGCTGCCAGCACAAAGCCTTCCGGCAGGTTCATCGGCACATCTTTCATGCTATGTACGGCAAGGTCGGCACGGCCATCAGCCAGCGCTGTTTCCAGCTCTTTTACAAACAGGCCTTTACCGCCGACTTTTGCCAGGGGCGTATCCAGAATCTGGTCACCGGTGGTGGTCATGCCCAGGATAGTGACTTCCGTTTCAGGGTACAGTGCCTGCAAGCGGCTTTGAATATGGCGAGCCTGCCACATGGCGAGCGCGCTTTCGCGGGAAGCGATCACCAGTTTTTTGGGTGCCGGTGTATTTGAGGTAGGGTTGGCGGAATTATTCATGCGCTAAGTACAGGCTATGCTGATTATTAAATAATGAGTTTTCATTTTATCACAAGCTGTGCTGTAGCCTTGGCTAAACACACTTTAAGCGTCCTTATGTAAAGTGAAATTAAGTCATGCGGATAAGGTGTTGCTGGCGGCGGCTGACCGTGACAGTTTCAGGTACGTGTTTTAGCAGCGCTACCCACTGTTTTTCGCCATGCTCATCGCTGCTGCGCTTTTCATAACCGAGAATATAAGCGTGCGCGACCAGGCAATTGCGATGCAGGCGGATAAACAGTTTGTCAAATTCCTGCTCCAGATGCGTCAGCGATTCTTCGATCAGGTATTCACGTTCTGCCGTGCGTACGGTGACGTATTTAAGTTCGGCACGCAGGTAGATGATGTCGTCAACCGGTACTAGCAGGATGCGGCCACGCTCGGTTATCGTGAGATGTGTTTTTCTCGGGGATAGCGGCGTGATTGCAGCAAGCTGCTGCGGCTGCAAGGCGCGTGCTTTTTGCAGCGCTTTTTCCAGCCGCTCCAGCCTTATCGGTTTTAATAAATAGTCGACGGCATTCATATCAAAAGCCTGGATAGCGTAATTATCAAAAGCGGTGGTAAAAATGATTGCCGGGGGTTTTGATAATTTCTGCAAGTGCTGTGCAGCCTCGATACCATCCATTTCCGGCATGCGTATATCCAGCAGTACGATGTCCGGCTGCAATTCATCTGCGCGCTGCAGGGCTTCTTTACCGTTTTTTGCTTCGGCAACAATATGGGTGTTGCCGATATCGGTCAGCAGGTCGCGCAAGCGGTTGCGGGCAGGGGCTTCATCATCGGCGATTAAAATATTAAGCATAGCCATTAATGTTTCTGTTTCTGGTGGGGCAGGATAATGTGTACTTCATATTCGCCTTTTTCCCGTTTGCTTTTGAGGGAGGCTTCAAGATCGAAGTGCAGCGTCAGCCGCTCTTTAATATTGCCAAGCGCCATTTTATTGCCATGCTGGTGATGGTTGGGCGTGCTGTAAGGGTTTTTCAATATTAGATGAATTTCATTCAGTTTGGTATAGATCTGAATCGTAATCGTGCCGCCGCTGGCGAGCGGCTCAATGCCGTGATAAACCGCATTTTCTACCAGCGGTTGTAATACCAGCGGCGGGATCATCGCATCCGGCGGCATGTTGTCAATTTGCCATTGAATATTCAGGCGTTCGTTCAGGCGCAGCTTCTCAAGCGCCAGATATTGCCGGCACAGGGCAATTTCCTGGGCGAGCGGCACCAATTCACGGTTGTCGGCCATCAGTACACGAAACAGGTCAGCCATGTCTTCTAAAGCCGTTTCGGCTTGCTTGGGCTGGCTGCGGATAAGCGATAGCACGGCATTGATACTGTTAAATAGGAAATGCGGGCGGATGCGCGCCTGTAGCGCCTGTAGTCGCGCTTCGGTTACGGCCGGTGAGTGGGCGCGATAACGCAGGTTAAAATAGTATAGCGTCAATGCGCTGATGAACATTGCAGCAAAAAGGATCCGTGATAATTCCGGTAAATCATCAAAAACCCAGAGCTGGGCAAAGAGCTTGTATATGATTGAGATACACAGCATGATCAGGGCCAATATCGCGATAATCCCCTGTTGGTAGTTCAGCCTGGTAATCAGGGGGTAGCAGACGTAGAGTAAAAACAGGCTGCTTAACAGCATTGGCTGCGCCAGCGCGGAGATGGCTGCCATGCGCAGGAAAAAATCTGCCAGATCAGTGCTTAAGGTATACGCAATCAATGCCAGCGCGGAGTTGGCGATGATGAGTACGCGCAACAGGATGCCAAGGTTGCGTATATTGGGTAAGCGGCCGGTATTTTTCATGTTTATTTTGACGTATGGCTGCCTTGGTCTAAGTTGCAGTGTTGATAGAATTGGCCTTAAAAGTATTTGTTTTGCATTATACTTATAGATGAAAGTATATCGTCGTTAAAGACAAAGTTTAAAACAGATAGGCAAAGAAAAGTGACAGAAAAAGTAAACTCGCTCAATAAAAAAGACACCAGTTGGTCAGGGCGTTTTAATGAACCAGTAGCCGAGCTGGTGAAAAAATATACAGCCTCTGTAGGCTTTGATTACCGTCTGGCAGCATATGACATACAGGGGTCCATAGCACACGCGCACATGCTGAGCGAGCAGTCGATTATCTCCAGCCAGGATTTTGCTGCGATTGAAAAAGGCTTGCAGGAAATCGCGCAGGAGATTGAAGCCGGCCAGTTTGAGTGGCTGCTGGATCTGGAAGATGTACACCTGAATATTGAAAAGCGCTTAACCGATAAGATCGGCGATGCAGGTAAGCGCTTACATACGGGCAGAAGCCGTAATGACCAAGTGGCGACCGATGTTCGCCTGTGGCTGCGTGCAACGACAGACCAGGTGATTGCCGGACTGCAAAAATTGCAGGCCAGTCTGCTGGATCTGGCTGAAGCGCATTACGATACTGTAATGCCAGGCTTTACGCATTTGCAGGTAGCGCAGCCGGTAACATTTGGCCACCACCTGATGGCCTATGTTGAAATGCTGAAACGTGATGCCGCACGTTTCACCGATTGCAGAAAACGCATTAACCGCCTGCCGCTGGGTGCAGCGGCATTAGCCGGTACCAGTTATCCGATTGACCGTGAAATGGTCGCGAAAACCCTGGGTTTTGACGGGGTATGTGAGAATTCGCTGGATGCCGTGTCAGACCGTGACTTTGCAATTGAATTTACCTTCGCCGCTTCACTGGTGATGACGCATTTATCACGATTGTCTGAAGAGCTTATTTTGTGGAGTTCGCCGCGGTTTGCGTTTATTGATATTGCAGACCGTTTCTGTACCGGCTCATCGATCATGCCGCAGAAAAAGAACCCGGATGTACCGGAACTGGTGCGCGGTAAAACCGGTCGTGTATACGGGCACCTGACTGCATTGCTCACCCTGATGAAAGGGCAGCCGCTTGCTTATAACAAAGACAATCAGGAAGACAAAGAACCGCTGTTTGATACCGCAGACACTTTACTGGTTACACTGGAAATCTATGCCGACATGATGCGCGGTATTACCGTGAATAAAGAAAATATGCGGCAGGCTGCCAGCGAAGGGTTTGCTACGGCGACTGACCTGGCTGATTACCTTGTGAAAAAAGGTATGCCGTTCCGAGACGCGCACGAAGTCGTGGCGCTGGCTGTGCGCCATGCGGTAGACCAGAAAGTGGATTTAAGCGACCTTCCTCTGGCAAGTTTGCAGAAATTTGCAGCGGATATCAGCGAAGATGTATATGCCGTATTAACACTGGAAGGTTCTCTGCAAAGTCGTAACCATATTGGCGGTACAGCGCCTGCGCAGGTCAAAGCTGCTATTGCCCGGGCCAAAAAAGAAATGAGCTGAACATGAAAACTTACGCGGCAAGACAGCAATTAACACTAGTGGCGCTCGCGCTGATGTTGCATGTACCGTTGTTGTCTGCCGCGGCAAGTGGTGAGTCGCTATCAGCGATGGATTGGCCTTTGCAGCCCAGGGAAAGCATTCAGGATCTATCGCGCCTGATTTACCCCAAAAACCCGTCCATGCAGCAGCGCTTTGTTGCTGAAACGATCAGGCTGAACCGTGAAACACAGCCGGAGTTGCAGCCGACGACGGTTTTTGAGCAAGCGCAGCGGATTGTAATCCCAAGCATCAAGCAACTGTCAAAAAGGAGATAGGTCGGCGTGTCATATGCAGTGCGCAACCAGATTGGCGCATGTTGATGATGTGAAGACTAGGGTACGGGTAAGCTTTCTTTGAGCAAAGCTTCAAACGCATTAATTGGTAAAGGCTTGCCGAACAGATAACCTTGATAGCAATAGCAGCCATTATCCAACAGCAGCTGCCTTTGTTCTTCAGTCTCCACTCCCTCCGCAATAACATTCAGGTTCAGGGTCTGTGCCATCGCGATGATCGTGCGTACGATCGCCTGGTCACTGACGTTATTGGCAAGCTCATGTACAAAAGACTGGTCTATTTTTAATTGATAGATCGGCAGGCGTTTCAGGTACTGCAATGATGAATAGCCGGTACCAAAATCATCCAGCGAGAATTTGATGCCTATATTCTGCAGCGCATGCATCGTGGCGATGGTTTTATCCAGCTCATTCACCAGCATGCTTTCAGTCAGCTCCAGCTTCAGCAGCATCGGGTCGATGGCATTGATTCTGATGGCAGATTCCACCTGTGCCACAAAGTTGTTTTGAAGGAACTGCTGTGCAGTGACATTGACCGATAAAGTTAAATGTTTGGTGTGCGGTGATTTCTGCCATGCACTGAGCTGGGCGCACGCATTGTCTAGTACCCATTTTCCAATCGGAATGATGAGCCCGGTTTCTTCTGCCAGCGGGATAAAATCAAAAGGCGATACAATGCCTCGCTCGGGATGCTGCCAGCGAATCAAGACCTCAGCCCCGAGCGCACTGCCTGTATTGTCAACCTGAATCTGGTAATACAGAATGAATTGCTGGGCAATAATAGCCTGGTTCAGCTCACGTTCAAGCGTTACATAAGCGGTCAGGCTTTCCTGCATTTTGGGGTCATAGAAGCAGATGCTGTTGTTACCATTGCGTTTGGCCTGGTTACTTGCAATATCAACCTGTTTCAGCAGTTCTTCGGTATCTATATCGTGGTCGCTGAATAAGCTGATGCCTATGCTTACAGTGTTCTGGTACGAATGGGTCTTTAGTTGAAATGGCTGGTTAAGTTTACGCTGAATCTTTCTGGCAACATGCTCGGCTTGCCCTGCCGATTCAATCGCCTTATTACTCAGGTTTTCCAGTACGACAATAAACTCATCACTCCCGATGCGTGAAACCGTGTCACCTTCACGGATGCACACGGTCAGTCGTTTGGCGACTTCCTGCAGCAATATGTCGCCTATTTTATGGCCAAGCGTGTCGTTGAGTGATTTGAAGTTATCAATATCTATAAAAAGCAATGCACCGCGCTGGCCGCTGCGGGTGCTGGAGCTAAGGGCGTGTTTAAGCCGGTCGATCAATAAGCGCCGGTTTGGTAAGTTTGTAAGCGCGTCATAGTTTGCAAGATGATGGATCACCTCCTGAGACCTGATGCGTTCGGTGATATCCATGCCTACAGATAAAAGAATCGTGTCGCCTTTTACGTCATCCTGGAGGCGGGTGTGTACCCAGGAAATATTTCGTGGAGTACGGTCTGCCGTAATTAGCACCGTCTCATGCGCATAGTTATATAAATCCGTATTGGCAACCTCGGCCAGATTCTCCTTCAGGGCAGCAAAGTCATCTTGCGACAGATCGCTGTACATCAGGTCTGCTTTGTTCTTTCCTGTAAGTTTAAGCCCGAACTGGTTAATTGATAAAATGCGACCATCCACGTTAATGGTGGCAATAATGGCTTCAGCCTGGTTTAGCAGTTTTGTCGCAAATTCCTTTTCCCTTAGCACCTCGTTAAAAAGATTTTTCAACGAAAGGTTTTTTTCAACGACCTCATGCTCCAGGGATTCAAGCTTATTCGACAAGTCCAGCGTGGATTGATCCAGCACATCCATTTCGTCTGTTAATTGGTGGCGGTGCGGTTTCAAGCCGGAGCGTAATTCCTGGAATGCGCCCTGACCGAGCAGCGGCATTGAAGTAGCGATGCGGCGCAGGCGTTTTAACGGGATACTGAGCAGGAAGTAAAGTAAGGAAAGTATAAGAACAGTTGCCAGCATCGCAAATATCATGATCTGCTTGCTGTTCTGCTGCACGATCGCCAGGTCAGGTGTAATATTTTCGACGACAATCAATTGCATGCCATCGGTCCAGTACGATTGCTCAAGCTTAACGATGCTGATTTCATAGATATTATCTGCTTCAGCATAGCGTACAGGTTTCTTCGATAATTCTGAAAAAGAATGAATGCTAGCCGCTCTTGTAATTAAAGGGACTAAATATTCGGGGTTGGAGGCCGCTGCAATATGCATGCCCCATAAGGATTTTTCAGTATTTTTTGTGTCTGGTTTTGAGAAAACAATCGCCACGTCAGCTTTCGATGTCTTCTGGAATGATAAAACAGATTCAGCGAGGGAAGCACCGATTGAGAAAACACCGACGATCTCACCTTTTTTAAGTATGGGGGCAAAGGCATAAATGCTGCATGTATATGAACACTCAATCAAGCCGCTCGAAGCCTCTTTGTTCAGGATGGTTTCCCAACTGTTTTTCCATGATCTGGATTGCACGGACAGGTTATCTTTCGCATCATTGCCCCATGAGGCAATGATATGGCCATCCGGAGCATAGAGCTTGGCATCGTTCACGCTCATGTCAATCTGGAAATTAGACCAGAAATTGTCAAAATAACGGTAAAAAGCAGGGCTTGCATATTCCATCAGGTCATTATTCAGGCTGATAAATGTCGGAAGTGTTGCAGCCAGCTGGCGAACCCGTTCAACATCCAGGCTGATTAAGCCGTTAATTTGTTTGGTGTACTTGAATTGCGCTTCTTTGCGCGCCTGGTCGAACTGGATCAGGAGCTGGTGCTGAAAGTAATACGAACTGGCAATGCCGATGATGGCGGAAACAATGAACAGAATTAGCAGCAGCTTCCAGCGCAAGCTGAGGAAGTGCTGATGCTGTGTGTCTTCAGGTTTCACGATTGGTTAAAACCGCCAGGAACCCATGAGCATCAGCATGTCCCATTTGCGCTCCATTGCACCCGGGTCAGCATTGTTATCCAGGCTTGATAGCCATCCTGTGCCATCGATATGGTGCCATTCCCCCCTGATCATAAACGAGGGTGTTACGTCATAGCGCAGCCCGATCATCCAGTCTTTGGCGAAGAAAACGTGGGCAGGCAGACCCGTTTCTGCGGAAAGTTTTTTCCCGGAGTGATCACTTTTATTGTTGAAGCTTGCATCGTAACGCACTACCGCCTGCAAGGTGGGTGTGAATTGGTAACTCCCCTGAACATAATAGCCTTCGATCACATTATTGAAGTTTGGAAAAAAACTCCTTGTAATCGATGACTTCATTTGCGAGTACTCTGCCGTAAGCTCCCAGTTTTCATTACTGTATTGCGCAGAAATGATTTTTGGATCCAGGTGTACGGCCAGGTTGGGATCAAACTCTTGCGAGGTTGCATCGTATCTAAGGTCTATATTTGCAGCGGTAAATGCAATGCGTAAACGGTCATTGGGGGTTGTGTACATGATACGCATCAGACGCGATGGTTTTTCTGATTTCATGTCGCCAGGCAGATCCACTCTTAAAAACGTTGCTTCACTCCCGCGATCAACGTTTGCGTTGCCAACAACCAGGTCGAAATTGATGCCGCCGTAATTGCTTTCCTTGTTCAGATAGAACCCTACGCCATCAGATGAGAGCGCAAGGCTGCGTGCCTTGTCGAAATAAATAGATTGCGGTAACACAATGCTCGGCCGTGTGAATGCTACATCACGGGTGGTGGTGTAGAGGCCGAATGGATTCTTGACGCGTCCCAGCCTGATGCCGAGCTGCGTATCCTCAGTCGAGGAAATCGTGTAATCAACCAGGGCGTAATCCAGCAATAAGCCATTCTCGCTTACATCTCCGGCATCAAGGTTGATGACTTGAGCGGAAAGCTGTAAATCCGGCCTGGGGCGATATGACGCGTTGATGCCGATTTCACGGAAATCGAAACTGATATTGTTGGAACTGTCGCCATAAAAGTTATTACCTGTACTTGATACGATGCCCTGGCTGGCGAAGCCGTGAACCTGTACTTTTCCATCATTGAACTCCAGTGCCAATGACGGGGTTGAATATATCGTACTCAGTACAGAAATCATGCCGGCAATATAGATTCTTAGCATATCAGCGTACCTCAACCAAACGTATTTTGATTCCATCAATTTTTTCCCTTGGCAAATAGCCAATGGCACCGGGTGTGTTGGCAATATTTATCATCATTTGATCTATCGTTGCGACTTCACGCGGTGCTTGGCCTGTACCGGAATAAACTTGACGGTCCCAGACCGAACGCAGCTTGTAGGGGAATGTTTCCAGGATTTCTTTTGCAAAAGTGAGGTGGGGCGAGCTTCTGTCCGGCAATACAAATACAATTACCGGACTGCCATCAGCCCATTGTCTTGCTTTCATGCTGAATATGCGGCGGGCGAAACTGCGTGAAATATGGTTTTCTGTAATATTCTGGTTAACGGCGATGACGATATCTTCGTCGCCCGCAGCAACGCTATCGTTGATTAATAAGAGAAGGAATAAGGCTAAAGCTCTGAACATCATTGCCGGTTTTTAATTGTGCGCATGATATTTGCAGCTCTGAACTAACACTCGGATTCTGACGTTTGAATAGACATAATCGAATTAATCCTATTATTATTTTTACCGTTATTATGGAATTAATATATCCGATAGTGGCATATTGTGTCTATAAATATAATGAGATTGATATAGCGAGGTATCAGCATTCATGATGTATGCATGTGCTGTCAGTGCTTACGCGGCGGCGTAAAAAATAAAGGACTTGGATTACGCCAAGTCCTTTACCGTCAATAAACTATCCAGTAATGCGAACGCTTTCTGGATTTAAAAACTCCTGAAATTTACCATACTGAATTTCATATCCGGGCAATTAGGGCCGCCAAAGTCTTGGGATGTGCCAGTGCCTTGTACGCGCTGTATGACGCATGACGATTTCCCGCCAGCCGCTACGGCACTACATGAGACCCGGTATTGATCCACGGTGGCATTGCTCTTGCTATTAGCAACGACCAGCGTGCCATACGAACCGGCGCTGGCAAAGTCTGCCGCATTCGTTAACACACCTTGTTCTAATTTACAGCCAGAAGACTTGAATGTGAATTTTTTGCTGGTATCAAGCGAGAGCGTATGTGTCTTTATTACCGAGCTGTCTCCGCCAGTGGTTGTAGAAGGGGTAGATGTGCAACCGTACAGTAAAAATATGATGAATAATCCAATAGTCATTTTAAACATGATGGTCATTCTTTCGCGGGTGAAATGTATGGGTGTAAATTTACTAGCATGCCTGGTGCGTAGCAAGTGCTATTTTATGGGCGTTCAGGAATTATTCCAGAAATAACGCCAGCAATTCGTTCAAAAACCGCTGTCCAAGCAATGTGGGCTGCAGGCGTCCCGGTTCCTCTGTCAGCAGGCCTTTGTTCTGTGCTGTTCTGATCGCGCTGTCAAGTGTATGCAGGCTTAGCCCTGTGCGTTGCTGAAACAGGCTGGCGGGTACGCCTTCAATCAGCCGTAATGCATTCATCATGAATTCGAAACCGAGTTCATCGCGGCTGATATCCCATACGCGTTCTATTGCATTGCCAAGAATGGCCTGTTCCATATAGGCCTTAGGGTGCTTTGGCCGGGATTCACGCGTGATTTTATCGTGGTAGCTCAGCTTGCTGTGCGCGCCGGCGCCAATACCTAAATAATCGCCGAACTGCCAGTAATTGAGGTTATGCCTGGCTTGCATGCCTTTTTTAGCAAAAGCTGAAGTTTCGTAATGCTCATAACCATGCGCCGCCAGTAAATTTTCAATCTCAACCTGCATGTCGCTGCTGGTGTCGTCATCGGGCAGGCTGGGGGGCGTACGGTGAAACGGCGTGTTGGGTTCCAGCGTCAGGTGGTAGAAAGATAAATGGTCAGGGCCCAGCGCGACTGCCTGTTTTGCGTCCTGCAGCGCATGTTCCAGCGTCTGGTTCGGTAGCGCATACATCACATCCAGGTTCACGCGCTCAAAGGTTTTGAGTGCGAGTTCGGCCGCAGTAATGGCTTGCCTGTCATCATGAATGCGGCCCAGTGCTTTCAGGTAATCGGCATTAAAGCTTTGTATGCCGAGTGACAGGCGATTCACCCCGGCTTGTTTATAACCGGTAAAATGTGCGCTATCAACAGTGCCAGGGTTAGCTTCAAGTGTAATCTCCGCATCGTATTCAAGCGGAGTGAGCGCTCGCACATTGCTTAGGATCCTGTCAATGGCTTCCGGAGAAAACAGGCTAGGGGTACCGCCGCCAAAAAATACGCTTTTAATCTTTCTGCCCCATACTTTGGGCGTAGCTGCTTCCAGGTCGGCGATTAAAGCATCAACATAAGCTGCCTCAGGAATTTCACCGTTTTTGAAACGGCTCTCGTGCGAGTTGAAATCACAATACGGACACTTACGTACACACCAGGGGATATGGATGTACAGCGACAGTGGCGGGGAATTGGTCAAGCCTGAGACCGTATTAGCGCCTGCAAGCGGAGCAATGGTGTCGATGTGCGCCTGATTGTAGCCGGCGGCAGGTTTGATTTCGATGATTTTTTTGATACTCGTTTACCTTTTTGCGGGATTCACTTTTTGTAAGGATTGATGAGCGAATCCACCAGCTGATGCAGCGCCTCGCGCATCTGCTGCTCGGATACTTCCATAAGCAGGCCATCTTCAAGTGCATCCTGTGCGATTTGTTTGATTTCGTCAAAGTTCTCGGTCATCACTTTGACTTTTTCGGTACATGAAACCACGCTGTGGTCATCACGTACCCATTTCGGCCACGCAGCTTTATCAGGGCTACTCATTGTTCAGCCTTTCCAGCTTTTGCAGCAGTTTAGCCATGGCATGGCCACGGTGGCTGATGCGGCTCTTGATCTCTAATGGCAGCTCTGCCACTGTCTTGCCGGTTTTATCATCCAGGAATAAAGGGTCGTAGCCAAAGCCATCGCTGCCGCGGTATTCGCGCAGGATAACACCTTGCCAGCTACCCTCTGCAATGATGGGTTCAGGGTCGTGTTCATGGCGCACCAGTACCATGACACAATAAAAATGTGCATGGCGACTGGAGATATTGCTCATTGACTGCAGCAATTTGTCATTATTGCGTTCATCCTGTGTGAGCAGGCTGTTTGGCTGGTTTTTACCGGCATAGCGCGCAGACAATACGCCCGGCGCGCCTTGCAGCGCATCAACACATAGGCCGGAATCATCTGCCAGTGCCGGCAGGCCGGTATGTTTGCTGGCATGGCGCGCTTTGGCAAGCGCGTTCTCGATAAATGTGCAGTGCGGTTCTTCGCATTCCGGCACATTGAATTCAGATTGCGGCAATATTTCGATATTCAGTTCACTGAGTACGTGCTGAATTTCACGCAGTTTGCCTTTGTTACCAGTGGCGATAACCAGTTTTTTAAACACTCAAAACCTCTTTTTGTTTGTCAGTCAGTTGTTTGATGCCGAATGCGGCCAGATCCAGCATCGCATCCATGGCTTCACGCGAGAACGGTTCGCCTTCGGCAGTGCCTTGAATCTCTACAAAGCCGCCGCTGCCGGTCATGACGACGTTCATATCGGTGTCGCAATCTGAATCTTCAATATAGTCCAGATCCAGTACCGGGTGCCCTTGGTGCATGCCAACAGAAATTGCTGCAACAGAGTCCTTGAGCGGCGATTGTGTAATTTTACCGTTTTTAAGCAGGGTAGAGATAGCATCATGCAGCGCAACGTAAGCGCCGGTGATGCTGGCAGTGCGTGTGCCGCCATCGGCCTGGATCACGTCACAGTCAATCTGGATACTGCGTTCGCCCAGTTTCTGCAAATCAATAATAGCGCGTAAAGAACGGCCGATCAGGCGCTGGATTTCCTGCGTGCGGCCGGATTGTTTTCCTTTGGCCGCTTCCCTGTCCATGCGGCTACCGGTCGAGCGTGGCAGCATACCATATTCAGCGGTAACCCAGCCCTGGCCTTTGCCTTTCAGAAAGCCGGGTACTTTTTCATCTATGCTCGCGGTACACAAAACATGGGTGTCACCGAATTTAACCAGTACCGAACCTTCGGCATGCTTGGTATAGCGGCGGATAATTTCCACGTCACGTAACTGGTTGAGTTCGCGCTGGCTGGGTCTGATATTGTTGGTGTTACTGGATTGCATCGGTTAAGTCCTGCTTTAAATATTAAGTGAATTAAATGCGCTTGGTTTTTTGCAGTGCGATCTGTATTTCTGCGATAGTTCTTTCAATATCTTCATCGCTCAGATCTTCGGCCTGTGCGGGGTCTGCCGCACCGTCATAGTTGCTGCGGGTATGCGGATTCATGATCGTCGTTGAAAAACCCATAGGCAGGGTGATGGTTGAAACCGCCATGTCACTATGCAGCTTATCGCCCCATTGCAGGCCAATTGCGCTCATATTGTCGCCTTTCTCCGCGCTGCCGGCTTCAGCCAGGTCAAGCAGCCGCGTGACGTTTTCTTCAATAGACGAGCCGCGCAGCACCTGCTTGATCTGGTCATCCCCGATCGCTCCCCATAAGCCGTCGGTGCATAGTAAGACGGTATCGCCTTCGAGTAGTTCTTGCCGGTCAGCCAGTTCGATTTTAGGCGGCACATCACCGCCCAGGCAGCTGAAAATTTTATGCCGGTACGGGTGGTTTGCCATTTCCGCCTTGGTGATCATGCCCTTGTTGTACAGTGATTGCACGATGGAATGGTCTTCAGTGCGGTAGAGCAGATGGCCATCGCGGAAATGATAGAGGCGAGAATCTCCGGCATGCGCGCAATACAGCATGCCGCGCTGCACGATGGCGGCTACAATCGTCGTGCGCGGCGCCTCCAGCATTTCCTGGTCTTGTGCCAGCTGGTCAATCATGTCGTGTACTTGCTGAATCTGTTCAATCAGGAATTTGGCCGGGCTTGATAGCGAAGGTACGGCCATGCGCTGAAATGCGTCTGTCATCGTTGTGACGGCCAGCTGCGCTGCGACTTCACCATGACGATGCCCGCCCATGCCATCGGCAATGACCAGCAGTAGTGCATCTTTGCTGTATGAATAAGCTAACCGGTCCTGATTGTAAGGACGCGGACCTTGGCGGCTGTTTTGGAAGATCGTGAATTTCATGATGATTTTTTGTTGCTGTTGGCTGCGCTGTGCTTATTGAGCGCATTAAAAATTTTATCTACAAACCCGGTTTTTGGCTGACGCTTGTGTGGCGCTTCCATTAATGATTTCTGCAATGAAAATACACTTTGCGGACGTTTCAGGTAGTCCAGGTCCAGGCAGTTGTCGATCATTTCGAGCAACTCCTGAGAATAGTGTTCTTTGCCTATCTTTACGGCGGGCACCAGCACATCCTTTTTTAAACGCTGGTCTGCAGAAATTGGGGAGTTGCGTGTCAGGCATGAATACATGGTGGCACCTATGCTGTAAATATCGCTCCACGGACCTAGCAGTTTCTTGTCATAATAATGTTCAGGCGAAGCAAAACCAGGCGTATAGCTGGGTGAAATCTTTGTCTGGGTTTCACTCAAAGCCTGGCGCGACGAGCCAAAGTCCAACAGTACCGGGGAGCCGTCAAGCCGGATGTAGATATTGGCGGGTTTAATGTCCAGGTGCAGGAGTTTGTGTGTATGCACTTCACGCAAGCCATTGGATAATTCACTGAAAACCCGCCGTATGAAGTTTTCTGAGACCGGTTCCGTGTGTTCCAGAATGTAAGCCTGCAGAGATTTGCCCCGCTCATATTGCATGACCATGTAAACGGTGTCATTGGCGCGGAAGAAATTAACCACGCGTACAATGTTTTTGTGTTCGATTTTGGCAAGCGTCAGGCCTTCATCGAAAAAACTCTTGAGGCCGTGCCTGAACATTGCAATGTCTTCAGAATTAGGCTGCACGGTTGCATTCGCGTCACGCAAGGCGATTGATGACGGCAGGTATTCTTTGATGGCGACGAAGTTTTTATTTTTGTCGTGCGCTAGATACACAAAGCTGAACCCGCCATAACTCAAGACTTTCTTGATTTCATAATCTTGTAATTTATAGCCGGCAGGTAATGCTAGATTCTTATGGGTAGTAGACACTTTTGTTAATAATTTCTTTAGGGCGTTTCTATAAATACATATTTTGCGAGCAACAGCTTCGCTGAATGCCTGCTTAAACCATTGGTGGACATTACTGCGTTACAACTATATTGCAAATGGGCTCGCAACCTCGCTGTATATTGCATACTATCTCGGCTCCTGCGTTCCGTGCGCCTGTGGCTTGGGGGAAATACAGCATTTTGAACTATGCATTTATGGAAGCGCCTTATCACTATAATCGATTGTTGATGTGGTTTTTATAATCACCGGCCTAGCGTTCAAACTTCGATTCAGTTGGTCAATATAGCGCTTAATTGACTGTAATTAAAGTTTTTTTGCTGCGGTAACCACGAGAACTTCACTTGAACAGTTATTTTATAACAAACTTTATGTTTTATATTCGTATGAAATAGCGAGTGTTTGGTAACATTGAACCCGATTATGAAAATAACCGCTTTAATTTGGTAGATTAGGAAAATATACATGACTTTTAGTATGACTGGCTTTGCTGCGCTGGAGCAGCCGATAGCGGGGGCGACGCTTTTATTGGAGCTGCGTGCCGTGAACAGCCGTTATCTGGATTTGCATTTTAAACTGGATGAAACCTTAAAGAGTTTTGAGCCGCAGATCAGGGAGCTGATTGGTGCGCAGTTAAGCCGCGGTAAAGTCGAATGCAAAATCAACCTGATCCAGCGTACCCAGTCAGCACAGGCGCCGCAGCTTGATGAGCAGTTAATGCAGCAGCTGGCTGAAATGCAGGTCAAGGCCCAGCAGTTTTTTCCGCAGAGCCGTGCGTTGAGTGTGGCCGACATTCTGCGCTGGCCGGGCGTGGTGCAGCATGAGGAATTAAGTCACGAATCGATGGCGGAGGATATTAGAGCCCTTGTATCGCAGGGTTTGCATGACCTGACTGCCTCGCGTGCGCGTGAAGGCGAAAAATTGAAAGCGCTGATTCTGGACCGGCTGGTGCAGATTGAAGCGTTGGTTGCCAAGGTGAGGCCATTGTTGCCGCAGCTCAATAAAGAGTATCAGGCCAGGCTGGAGTTGAAATTGCAGGAAACGATCAAAACCGTAGATCATGAGCGCATCGCACAAGAGCTGGTGCTGTTTGCGCAGCGGATTGATGTGGATGAGGAGTTAAGCCGATTGACTGCCCATGTTTCAGAAGTGAAACGTATCTTGAATGCTGACGCACCTGCCGGAAAACGCCTGGACTTTCTGATGCAGGAGCTTAACCGTGAAGCCAATACCTTGGGCTCTAAATCAGTGTCGGTGCAGACCACGCAGGTATCGATGGAGCTGAAGGTGTTGATTGAGCAGATGCGCGAGCAGATCCAGAATATTGAGTAGTTATCGGCAATCAGGCATTACAGTAAATTTTGATAAATGAAATCTTTGCAAAGCTAAGCTGATGGTTTATTGTGAGTTTTTTAGCGGTATGCAAATTTAGATCGGTATTATGGATATGACGTCAGGCAATCTTTTTATTATTTCAGCACCTTCAGGCGCAGGCAAAACCAGCCTGATCAAGGCTCTGCTGGCTGAAGACAAAAATGTAACACTTTCTATTTCGCACACCACGCGCAAGCCCAGGCCGGGTGAGGTGAGTGGTGTTGATTACCATTTTGTCGATGAGCCTACGTTTTTGCTGATGCTGGGCGAGGCACAGTTTCTTGAAAGTGCGCATGTACATGGGGCGCGTTATGGTACATCGCAATGTGCGGTCGATGCGCCGTTAAAAGCCGGGCAAGACGTGATTCTGGAAATTGACTGGCAGGGCGCGCAGCAGGTACGCCATTTGTATCCAGATGCAATCAGCATATTTGTGCTGCCGCCCTCCATCGAAACACTGGAGCAGCGCCTGAACAGCCGGGGGCAGGATAGCCAGGAAACCATCTCCAGGCGCGTTGCCGCGGCACGCGAGGAAATGAGCCACGTAGGGGAGTTCGATTATGTTACAATTAACCATTATTTTGAAGAAGCGCTGCAGGATATCCGTGCAGTGATTCGCTCACGCCGGCTGGTAGCCGCCAAACAGTTGCAGCGCTATGCTGCGCTAATTGAAACACTCATTTAGTTCGCTCTCGTTAAGCGTTTTTAATTAAACAAACAAATAGGAATATATCAATATGGCACGTATTACAGTAGATGATTGCTTGGAAAAAATCCCTAACCGTTTTGAATTAACCCTGGTTGCCGCTTACCGCGCGCGTCAGTTGCATAACGGTTCAGAGCCGCTGGTCAATGTGCAGAACACGCGCGATAAATCTACGGTGATTGCATTACGTGAAATTGCTGCGGGTAAAGTAGGGGTTGAAGTTCTGGGCCGCATACACGCCTAATATGCCGGTGTGCTGCTAACATCAGCTAGCAATGAACAGTTCTGGTAGTGAATGCCATGCCAAAAGCCGCGCAAAACCTTAAAGCGGAAATATCAAAATCAAGTCCGGCTCCCTTGCTGCCTGCGGACAGCGAGGGCTCAGCCTTAAGTATACGTCTCAAGCAGTATTTCAAACCCCAGGATATTGAACTGGTATTTGAAGGCTATCGCTATGCCGACAAGGCACATGAAGGTGTCGTACGTAAAACCGGCGAGCCTTATATTACACATCCGGTGTCTGTTGCCTGCATACTGGCTGATCTGCATATGGATGTGCCCACGATTCTGGCGGCACTGCTGCATGACGTAGTGGAAGATACCTCAATCACTACGCTCGATATCAAAGAGAAATTCGGCCTGCAGGTTGCCGAGCTGGTAGATGGCGTGACCAAGCTCGATAAGATCGAGTTTCAGAGTGCCAGTGAGGCGCAGGCAGAGAATTTCCGCAAGATGCTGCTTGCCATGTCGATGGATGTGCGGGTGATACTGGTCAAGCTGGCTGACCGCTTGCATAACATGCAGACGCTGGAGGCGATGAAGCCGGAAAAGCAGAAGCTGATCGCTAAGGAAACCCTGGATATTTATGCGCCTATTGCAAACAGGCTTGGCCTGAACTCGGTTTATCAGGCACTTGAGGATTTAAGTTTCCAGTATCTGCACCCGATGCGCTATAGCGCGATTTCTAAAGCGGTCATGGCGGCACGCGGCAATCGCAAGGAAGTCATCAGCAAGGTGCTGGAGTCTATTCAGCACCAGCTTAAAGTGTTTCATGTGGAAGCGGAAGTCACCGGGCGGGAAAAGCATCTCTACAGTATTTACAGGAAAATGACGCGCCAGGCCACGCCGTTTTCACAGGTTTATGACATCTATGGCTTTAGGGTCATCGTGAAAGACCTGCCCAGCTGTTATCTGGCACTGGGAGCGCTGCATGGGCTGTATAAGCCTATTCCCAGCAAGTTTAAGGATTATATTGCAATACCCAAGGCCAATGGCTATCAATCCCTGCATACCACGCTGTTGGGGCCGTTCGGTACGCCTATCGAAGTGCAGATACGCAGTGCGGAAATGCACAATATTGCAGATGCGGGTGTGGCTGCGCACTGGCTGTACAAATCAAGCGATGCACAACTGACGGTATTGCAGCAGCAGACGCACCAGTGGCTGCAGCGCCTGCTGGATATCCAGAATGAGAGTTCTGACTCCCTGGATTTCCTTGAACATCTTAAGATTGACCTGTTTCCGGACGAGGTCTATGTATTTACGCCTAAAGGCACCATTCTGGCATTGCCTAAACGTGCCACGGCGGTTGACTTTGCTTATGCGGTACATTCCGATATCGGCAACAGCTGCGTCGCCGTGCGTATTAACCATGAACTGGCGCCGCTGCGCACCGAGCTGAAGAATGGCGACCATGTCGAGATCATTACCGGCTCGCTCGCTAAACCGAACCCTGCCTGGCTGAATTATGTGGTGACCGGCCGTGCGCGTGCGCATATCCGGCATTTCCTTAAATCCCAGCGTTCCAGCGAAGCGGCGCAAATCGGTGAGCGCCTGCTGAATCAGGCCTTGCGCGCCCTGCATGTAGACCCTAAGCAGATTTCCGATGAAAACTGGTTAAAACTGATACGTGACTACGGCGTCATTACAAAATCAGAGATACTGTCGGAGATCGGCCTCGGCAAGCGCCAGAATGTCATGGTGGCGCATCAACTGGTTGCAACAACGGATGGCCATCTGGAAAAACACACCAAGTTGCCGGCGAAAGCGCTGGATACGATCACTGTGCGCGGTACCGAGGGAATGGCCGTGATGTTTGCGCCTTGCTGCCATCCGATTCCTGGCGACCCGATTTTAGGGTTCATTAATAAAGACAAAGGCTTGGTCATCCATACCCATGATTGCCCAAGCGTGCGCAAATTTAAACTCGATCCCGATAAATGGCTGGATGTAGAGTGGGAGCCGGAAAGCACGCGCCTGTTCAAGACCAATCTTAATCTGACCGTTGCCAACCAGCCCGGCATGCTTGCAAAAATTGCATCAGGCATTGCGGATGCAGGTTCAAATATCGATAGCGTAAGCGTAGAAGAGGCAGACGGCAGTGCTTATGCAAACCTGTATTTCACTGTACAGGTGAAAAATCGTGTGCATCTGGCAGATCTGATGCGCGGCTTGCGTAAAATACCTGATGTTGTACGCATCAACCGCACAAAAGGCAATACCGGCACCAAGGCTGCAACCACGAAGGTTAATTTGCAGTAATCAATTTGTAAAACTCATTTTCAACAAAGTAATCACACCCATTATGACAACTCAATCAAGTTCAAAACAAATCATTCAGACACAAGGCGCGCCGGCTGCTATCGGCACCTATTCACAAGCGGTCAAAGTAGGCAACACCGTCTATTTGTCAGGCCAGATCGGCCTGGATCCGGCGACCATGCAATTGGTAGATGGTATCGAAACACAGGTGCATCGAGTGTTCACAAACCTTAAAGCGGTTGCTGAAGCTGCCGGTGGCAGCCTGGGCGACGTGGTGAAACTGAATGTCTTTTTAACAGATTTATCACACTTCACTCTCGTGAACACGATTATGGCAGAGTACTTCAGCCAGCCTTACCCGGCCCGTGCCGCGGTAGGCGTGGCCTCGTTGCCGCGCGGTGCGCTGGTTGAAGCTGACGGCGTAATTGTTTTGTAATTTCATCAGCAGCTTGCGCGGTTATTCATAGTTTTTAACCCCGCTGCTAACTTCATCCCATAATGTTTTGGCTGAAAGTCTTTATTTAGAATGCGTGAGCTGACTGAAATCAAGGCTTTCAGCAAGCCCCTCATCACCAACCTGGCCAAGTTGGGTATTTCCAACTTACACGCACTGCTGCTGCATTTACCGCTGCGTTATATTGATGAAACACGTATCACCGCCATACGTGATCTGCGCACCGGTGAGGCGGCACAAGTGGAAGGCGAGATTGTACATGCGGAGGTAAGTTACAAACCGCGTAAAGCGCTGATTGCAAAATTGGAAGACGCGAGCGGTCAGCTGACTTTACGCTTCCTGAATTTTTACCCCAGCCAGATTGCAGCACTTAAAGTAGGTAGCAAACTGCGTGTTTACGGTGAAGTGCGCAGCGGATTCTTCGGTTACGAAATGGTGCATCCCAGCACTAAGGCAGTTGGCCTGAAAACCGAGGTGGCAGAAACCCTGACGCCGGTTTATCCCACAGTCGCCGGACTGACGCAGCCAAGTTTACGTAAGGCTATCGGCATTGCGCTCGCACAAGACTGCATGCCGGAAACCTTGCCAGCCGGCATATACCAGGACATGCACCTGCCGGGCTTCGCGGATAGCCTGCGTGCATTGCACAATCCGCCGCCGGAATCCGCTTTGCAGGCTTTGGAGAATAAAGAGAGCCCTTACTGGCGCCGGCTGGCTTTCGATGAACTGCTCGCGCAGCAGCTTTCCATGCGTAAGCATTACGCCCGACGGCGCAGTGTGAGTGCGCCACAGTTCAGCCGCTCCAGGCTTTTAGTTTCGGCATTGTTAAAATCGTTACCGTTTGCATTGACGCAGGCGCAGCAGAAAGTTGCGGTGGAGATCGAGCGGGATTTAACACAGCCGCACCCGATGCAAAGGCTGTTGCAGGGCGATGTTGGCAGCGGCAAAACTATCGTTGCCTGCATGGCTGCACTGCAAAGCATAGAAAATAACTGGCAGGTGGCGCTCATGGCACCAACCGAAATTCTGGCCGAGCAGCATTATCGCAAAATGCTAGGTTGGCTGACGCCGTTAAATATCCAGATCACCTGGCTGACGGGCAGCCAAACCAAAAAAGAGCGTGAAGCAGCGCTGGCGCGTATTGCCGATGGCAGTGCGCAGTTCGTGGTCGGCACGCATGCCTTGTTTCAGGAGGCGGTAAAGTTCAAGAGCCTGGGTTTGGCGATTATTGACGAGCAGCATCGCTTTGGCGTGCATCAGCGACTGGCGCTGCGGCAAAAAGGCCAGCCGGAGCCGCACCAGCTCATGATGAGCGCAACACCGATACCACGCACGCTATCCATGAGTTATTACGCCGATCTGGATGTTTCCGTGATTGATGAGCTGCCGCCGGGGCGCACGCCTATCGTGACAAAACTAATTTCCGATAGCAGGCGTGATGAAATATTGCAGCGTGTGCGTGAGGCGTGTTTGCAGGGCAATCAGGCATACTGGGTGTGCCCTTTGATTGAAGAGTCCGAGGCCTTGCAGCTGGCAACCGCCAACGATACCTTTGTCTTGATGCAGAATGCGTTCCCGGAGCTGAAAATAGGTCTGGTGCATGGGCGCATGAAGCCAGCCGAGAAGCAGGCAGTCATGGCGGCTTTCAGTGCGGGTGAATTGCAGCTGCTGGTGGCAACAACGGTCATTGAGGTCGGTGTCGACGTACCGAATGCCAGCCTGATGGTGATTGAACATGCAGAGCGCATGGGCTTGTCGCAGTTACACCAGCTGCGCGGGCGGGTAGGCCGTGGCGCAGCGAAAAGCACCTGTATCCTGCTGTACCAGAACAAGCTTTCAGAAACTGCGCGCGCAAGGCTTAAAGTGATTTATGAAAGTAATGATGGTTTTGCGATTGCACAGGCTGATTTGCATATAAGAGGCCCAGGAGAGTTGCTGGGTGTGCGCCAGAGCGGCGTTCCCATGCTGAAAATTGCCGACCTTGAACGCGATGCGGATCTGCTGCAGGCAGCTAAGGGCATGGCGGATTATTTATTGAAGCATTACCCGGATGCGGTCGATCATCATCTTGATCGATGGATGAGCAGTGCGGGTGATCTGGTCAAGGTCTAACCGCGCATCACATCGCGGTCTGGCCCCAGTGCTAAAACAGGGCATCTGTATGCATGTAAGCCAGGCGATGCTATGCGATAATTCAAATTGTGAAAATTAATCAAATATTCTCTTATAGCAGGCAGCGCTGGCTTAATCTGCCATTCGCAAGCCATCAATATCATCGCTGGCTCATAGAAAAGGGCTCCCTGACCGCCAGGCTGCAGCAAAGATATCCTGATTTTTATGTGGAGCCACTCAGCGTCAGGTACCGGAAGCCTGCTGTTGAAGAAGCTGCCTTGCTGCATATGGCTGTCAATGACAGCGCGCAGGTTCGTGAAGTGCTGTTGTATGGAAATGGAAGGCCGGTTGTGTTCGCGCATAGTGTTTTACCGCGCAGGAGCCTGCATGGTGAATGGCGAGGGCTGGCCGGGCTTGGCAATAAGCCACTAGGGGCCGTTCTGTTTGCAAACCCCAAGGTAAAGCGCACACCTTTGAGTTATAAAAAACTGACAGCGAACCATGCCTTGTACCGGGAGGCCATGCGCTACGTGGCGAGCAAGCCGGAATATTTGTGGGCACGCCGTTCTATATTCAGTTTGAACTGCGCTAGTATTATGGTTACCGAGGTTTTCTTGCCGAGTCTTTCTTTCCGAACCTTGAGTTAAGCCCTGAACCGGCTGATTGTTAATTTTAAATACCGATTACTTTACATGCGACTCGCCACAGTTAGAAAAAAAATTGATGCCTATATCCGTTTAACGCGGCTGGACAAACCTATCGGCATTTTGCTGCTGCTGTGGCCAACGCTATGGGCGTTGCTGATTGCGGGAAACGGCCGACCGGACTCCTTTGTCGTATGGCTGTTTATTGTCGGTACGGTGCTGATGCGCAGTGCCGGCTGTGTCATGAATGATATTGCCGACCATAAATTTGATGGTTATGTTGAGCGTACACAATACCGGCCGCTGCCTAATAAAGAGGCAACTAAAAAAGAGGCCTATTTCCTGGCCGCCGCGTTAAGCCTGCTGGCTTTCGGCTTGGTGAACTTTCTGAATCCGCTCACCGTTAAGCTGTCATTTCTGGCGTTATTCCTTGCAATCACCTATCCGCTGACCAAGCGTTTCTTCGCAATGCCGCAGGCGTATCTGGGTATTGCATTCGGTTTTGGCATTCCAATGGCTTTTGCCGCGATCAGTAACGATGTCCCGGCGGTTGCCTGGCTGCTGTTATTGGCAAATGTGTTCTGGGCTGTTGCTTACGATACCGAGTATGCAATGGTGGATCGTGAAGACGATTTGAAAATCGGCATCAGGTCTTCCGCCATCACTTTCGGGCGTTATGACATTATTGCAGTGATGATGTGCTATGTGGCTACACTGCTGTTGCTGGCCGTAGCCGGGGCATATCTGCAAATGGGTGCTTACTATTATGCCGGGATTTTGGCGGCATCCTGCGTCGCGGTTTATCATTACTTTCTGATAAAAGACCGTGATAGAAGCAATTGTTTTAAAGCATTTTTAGGCAATAACTGGCTAGGGCTGTCTGTATTTGGCGGTGTGGCATTCAATTACCTGGCCCAATAATGGCTGGCAGCCTTATTCTGATGGCTTAGTTCTCATCTGTTAAAACCCAGTCAATCAGATTGGAGTCTTTCATAATTCTTTTCTGCTGTTTTTCATCTGTTGCAGGTGTCGTGCTTTTCTGTATATCGGCGACTTCCTTGATGTGCTGTGAGAAATCAATCTCGGGCGCTTCTAAAGTCAGCCTGGTTTCCTGCACTGTATTCGTCTTATCGGGGCCAGGCAGTGTATCGGCCCTGAATGCGACATTGTTGGCTAACGTTTGCGCGGGGTTATGCTGAGTGGCCTCGTCACTAAAGTCCAGTGTCGGGAAAGTATCCGGTGAAGACGAGGTCTTAGGTTGTGCGTCATACCAGTTTGCTGCCGGTTCATCTGCAGTGGTTTCGTAAACCATCATGATTGGTTCAGCTGTGAAGCCGGCAGCGGTTTGTGATGACGCTGCCTGGCTTTCCGCAAGTCCAGGCGTCCGGGTGCTGCCATTCGAATCGACAGGAGCCTGTTCAGCCTCGGCTATTTGTTTTAGCATGAATAGCTGTTCAAATATCTCAGGTTCAAAGCCCTCTTCCGGCTGCGATTCGCTGTTATAGATCAGGTCATCCAGTAGCGCTATCGCAGCAGCGGAACCCCATGCGATTTCGAGTTCCTTGGTAATGTATGGAAAGTCTTCGATAGTGGCTGTGCCTGCCTTTTTTGCTTCGGCAAAGCCGGGCATGTTGATACGGTAGTATTGATTGCAATCTGCAATGGCTTGCGCATAGTCGGTTTCGGAGCCATGTGTGGCAGTTAGTGATAGCAGCTTGAGCCAGACTTTGGGGGATTCGGAAGGGTGGTCGGCAAGATAGTCTTGCAGGAGGTGAATGGCCAGCCCGGAGCGGCCGTATTCAATCAGCACGTCAACGCTTTCCAGAATGTCTTCATTGGTATTGCCGTTGATGGAGGTCGTTAACGCGGCGTTTGCAGGCTGTGTACTAAAACCTGATGATATGTCATAGGTTGAGTTTTCATAAAAAGTGTCATTAAAGTTAGCATTTTTTGCATCGTTAGCAAGTTTGCCGGCCGGCATTATGGCTGTATCAGCGATCTTATCGGCAGTGTCTGTTAAGTTGCTGTTATCAAACCAGTTGAGTTCGGTTTTTACCGGGCGTAGATCAATCAGCTTGCGGCGCAGCCATGCGGCTGATGCCAGGAACGCTAACAGCGCCATCAGGCCTGCGGCGATGCGAAGTGTTCTGATGGAGTCTGCTAATTTCTTTTCAGCGTTGGCGGCATCGGTTTTAAGTTTTTCATTTTTGTCTTGCAGGCTGATAATCTGCGTTTTTAAAAGCGCCAGGCGATTATCCATTGCAGTTAATTCATCCATAACCT
>Ga0208116_1000100_pt1 | contig 33131 bp, 35 predicted proteins | sample LakWasMeta9_HOW4_2_FD_183859 | JGI IMG/M metagenome (GOLD analysis project Ga0208116, IMG submission 183859) | Freshwater sediment methanotrophic microbial communities from Lake Washington under simulated oxygen tension - Sediment Metagenome... | ecosystem: Environmental > Aquatic > Freshwater >... | reverse complement strand
TTAGATATAGACATATTATTTTGCAAAATTAAATTCAAAGAATCAACTTTCCAACATCAACCATACCGGTTTTAGAGTATCGTAATCATGAATGACGATTGTAAATTGAATGTTTCACTAAACCGTCAAATTGTAAGCATTTGTAAAAATCAGGCTGTTTTATTTCATCCTTTATTTAATCCATGAACTAGCTACTTTACCGACAAAACTTTAATATTCGGTTCAATTAGCTTACACTTCGCTTACTGCAGAATTTAAGGTATATGACTTACAAATTGCAGAAAAATTCTATTAAAAATGAAGGTTCCAACACATTATGACCGACCAGAACAAAAGAATCTTGGTAGTAGATGATGACGTGCGCCTACGCGAGCTATTGCAACGCTATTTAACCGAACAGGGTTTCACCGTTAAAGTGGCAAACGACGCAAAGGAAATGGACACGGCATTAGCAAACGAATCTATTGATCTCATTGTTTTAGACCTGATGCTGCCTGGTGAAGATGGCCTGTCTATCTGCCGCCGGATCAGAGGTGGCGGCATCATGCTGCCGATTGTGATGCTGACTGCCCGTGGCGATGAAGTGGATAGAATCATCGGGCTGGAAATGGGTGCGGATGACTACTTGCCCAAGCCTTTCAACCCGAGGGAACTGCTAGCGCGTATCAATGCGGTGCTGCGCCGGCATGAGCGCATTGTACCGAGTGCGCCAGCCAGCAATACAGAAAACATCGCCATCGGTGATTTTATATTTAACGCATCCACCCGCTCACTGACCCAGAACGGCAACAACATTGCCATTACCAGCGGCGAATTTGCTTTACTCAAGGTATTTGTAGACCATCCACGCCAGCCACTCTCGAGGGACAGGCTCATGCAACTGGCTCGCGGACGTGAGCTGGATGTATTCGACCGCAGTATCGATGTACAGGTATCGCGCCTGCGTAAACTGATCGAAACCGACCCGGCGCATCCACGCTACCTGCAGACCATGTGGGGCTTTGGTTACGTATTCATTCCTGATGGCGAGGCAGACTGACACCAGACGCTGACACCCGGCTTTCTTGAATTGGATTTTCTTTAATGCACGTGTCATGCGCCACCTATAACCAACGTTTTTTTCAGGTTAATCTTGCGACTTTTACCAAAAACCCTGCTTGCTAGAATCATGCTGCTTATCGCCGTTTTACTGGCGATAGGGCAATTCGCATCGTTAAAGATTTTTGAATACTTTGAACGCGAACCGCGTGCCGAAGCAACCGCCTTGCAGGCAGTGACCGTCGTCAATTACACCCGCGCCTCGCTCATCGCCTCACAGGAAAACCTGCGGCTTGCCTTGCTGTCAGAACTTACCGGCAAAGAAGGCGTGCGTATTTATTACGCAGACTTTATGGAAGAAATAGAGCCGCTGCCGGATGACCCGTTTATTAAATTGGTGGCCGAAAAAATCCGCGAGCGTCTGGGTGCCGAAACGATTATCACAGTAAAACACTATGGCATTGAAGGCCTCTGGGTCAGTTTCGGCATCGGTCAGGATGACTTTTGGGTAGTCATTCCACGCATACATGTAGAACGCCCCTTCCCCTGGCAATGGCTGGGCTGGGGTGCATTGGTGCTGGCGCTGTCACTCGCCGGCGGTTACTTGCTTGCCGCCCGCATCAACAGGCCGCTGAACTTGCTGGTAAAGGCGGCCAATCGGCTGCGTAACGGCGAACAGCCGGAGAAACTGCCCGAAGACAGCGTGACGGAGCTGCGCGCCGTAAGCAGCACTTTCAACAAAATGGCAGATTCACTGGCAGAACTTGATGCCGAAAGAACCCTGATCCTGGCAGGGGTGTCGCATGACATCCGCACCCCTCTGGCACGGCTGCGCCTGGCTGTAGAAATGCTGCCGGACCAGCAATGCAGCTACCTTAAGCATGGCATGGTTGAAGACATTGCCGATATGGATAACATCATCAATCAATTCCTGGACTTTGTACGCGGTGCTGAAGGCGAGCATACGCAGATGGTCGATATCAACACCCTGCTGCAAGCGCTGCATGACCGCCAGGCCAGGGCGGGACGTGATCTGGTGATACAACTCTCGCCCACGTACGCCGTACCGATCAAACCGCTGGCGATGCAGCGCCTGCTGGACAACCTGGTAGGCAATGCCTACGCTTATGGCGGCGGCCAGGTGCGTGTCGCGAGTGAGATCCAGGCCGATAACATTATCATCAGCGTATTTGACAACGGCCCCGGCATACCTGAAACACACCTGAAAAAGCTTTTACGCCCATTCGAACGCATGGACAAAGCCCGCAGCAATGTGGGCGGCAGTGGCCTGGGACTCGCCATTGCGGAGCGCATAGCAAAGCTGCACCAAGGCACACTTGAGCTGCTTAATCGTCCGGAAGGCGGCTTGGAAGCCAGGTTAAGCATTCCTATCAAGAACGCCTGATTCCGGTTAAAGATCACCCTTCAGGGGGTACTAAAGCATCGCCAACTTAATGAGGTTGTCAGCCGTCAGCTTAAACGTTTTAAAAATGAAAGCTGGTTCAGTTTGGGCAGAGGCTATATTGAAATATCAGATAAAGAAGCGCTATGTAAAATACAGCAATAATTTTATACAGCGCTTTTTTCGTGTTAATAACCTACAGGCTAGGTACTGTAAATCTAACCAAAAACAGCTGACCATACACCTCAAATCTCTGGCGCAAAAGATTGTGAACGCTTTTGATCGGCAAAGGATTCATGTCCCAGTTTATTGAGTGCTTCAGGTTTCACATGGTATTCACTGGCCCAATCCGCGATAAACTCCGCTCCAATAGTGGGATCTATTTGCCCGCCCATTTGGTACATCAAGGTTGATTTAGCAAAAGCTACACCATAAGCTTCAGCAGCAGCGCTGGTCAGAGATCCCTCTGCTACCAATGGTTCTGTTTTTTTCAAAGCAACATCATGAAAATACTGCAGATTTACCAGATCATTAAACATCGCGATAGCCGGTGCTACGCCAGCTGCTGCTTTAGGCAGAAAAGCCATGATGCCTTTTCCCACGCTACTTCCTAACTTTACTAGATCAGTCGGTGCAATATTCTTACCTATAACCTCATTTAAGTTTATATCCTTATCTAAAGCGCTTAATGATTTTTCTATATAAGCCAGCCCCCTGGTCAGACTTTCACTGGCATCTCGAAATCCATTAAACAGAAGTGAGGTGCGCTGAGTTTGTTGACGCACTTCCAAGCTAGGTGCATCCGGATGGGGAATGATGTCATCACTGAGCATCTTGGTTACTTTAAGGGTACCTTCAACTTGTTTCGTTATGTGTTGTGCATTTTCTAATAAGGTTTGTGCAGACTGCCGACTCAGCTCTCCTGTATCCACACCGTATAATTTCGCATTCAAATCATTAAGCAGCGGCACCAACCGGGCTTGTTCAGCAGGGGTAGTACATTGCGCGACTATTGTTTGCAAATTAGTCAAACCCGTCAAAGATCGATCCAAGGCTACATCCAAAGTCTTCGGACCGAAGTGGACAAAATTTTTCAAACCCTCTACAACTGCCATCACCATTTCTCCTGTAAACCATATAAAAAAATAACATCTCAATCTATATACGGTTAACAGGCATAAAAAGGGTTAACAAAATCTTGTAATGAAAAAATTAATTCATAACATACGAAATCACTAGCACAATATAAATAGTTACATCATGCTTTTTGATCTCGACATAACCCCCACGAGATCATTTAGTGATTGCGTTGCAATCCACACACTCACCTTTGCTGCGGTCATACCCTTTGATGGCTTCAATGCCTTTTACCCCGGTCATGATCGTGCCATCAAGCACGGCTTCATTTAAATCCGCCCCGGTGATATCGGCGCCGGTAAGATCAGCCTTGCTGAAATCCGCCCGGAACAAATTGGTATTGCGCAGATTGGCATTACGAAAATTACCGAAACGTACATTGTTGCGATTGATATCAGCACCTTCAAAATTGCTATTGGAGAAATTCCCGCCGACCGCATCAAACCGCATCGCCCCCATCGGCTGATTACCGATATCCAGCCCGAAGCGGCCTTTTACAATATTGGCTTCACTCATATCGACATTGCCGAGCGTGCCGATAACCCGCGCATTGCTAAGGTTTGCACCTTTGAAGTTGGTTTTATCGAAAATCGCCTGAAATATGATCGCGTCCTTAAGATTGGCGTGACTTAAATCAGCATGCTCCAGCCGGGCAAGATTCAGGTAAGCATGTTGCAGATTCGCACCACTTAAATTGGCGCCGCGCAAATACGCGCCGAAAAAACTGGTATTGATCATATTGCAGTGACGCAAGTCCATGCCATCAAACTCCAGGTAACCGGCATCCTTGTTGGATAAATCGCAGGCCTGACTCCTGATTTGCATCAAAGCATCGGCCTGACTGATTTTTTCACGCACGGGTTCTGGATTTTTGGCATAAAACTCAGCCGCCTGCTTCACCATCTCGTCCGGGTGCCCCGAAAACGCCTGCCTGGATTCCTCGCTTGCAAAACAATAAGTTTTACCCGCAAGAACTGTATTAATTTCACATTTAGTTTTAATTAACATGCCGCTCGCAAGTCCGGCTGCACAGTGATCGTCAAACTCACCGGCATAGGCCGATTGCATAAGCAGAAACATCATTACGGTCAATGCCGACTGAACACGCCTCATCTCAAACTCCTTGGTTTATCAAGATTTTCTGAAGAACTGAATGAGTAAGACAACGCCTTGAGCTAAAAGGTCAATCAGCCAGCGGCACCAGGCTCAAACCAATTCAACTTATCGCGCAGATGCACAACTTCACCGATAATCGTCAAGCATGGCGCTTTTATGTCCGCTTCTGCCACTTTCTGCGCCAGGTCGCGCAACGTTGCGGTCACCACGCGCTGCCTTTGCGTTGTGCCTTGCTGCACCACGGCCGCCGGCATATCGGGCGACACCCCATGTTCAATCAGTTTTTCACAAATTTGCGCCAAGCCAACCAAGCCCATATAAATCACCACAGTCTGCCTTGGTCGCGCCATTGACGTCCAGTCCAGATCCAGCGTGCCGTCTTTGAGATGCCCGGTGATGAACAGGCATGCCTGCGAATAATCGCGATGCGTCAACGGAATACCCGCATAACTGGAAACGCCATTCGCCGCCGTAATCCCCGGCACGACCTGAAACGGCACCCCATGCTGCATCAGGGTTTCGATTTCTTCACCGCCTCGGCCGAAAATGAAAGGGTCGCCGCCTTTAAGACGCAACACGCGCTTGCCCTGCAAAGCCAGCCTGGCGAGAAGTTCATTGATTTCCTCCTGCGGCATCGTGTGCTGATCACGCGCCTTGCCTACATACACCAGCTCGGCATCGCGGCGCACCAGCTCCATGACCTCTGGGCTGACGAGTTTGTCATACACACAGACATCGCACTGCTGCATCAGGCGCAATGCACGAAAGGTGAGCAAATCCGGGTCGCCCGGCCCGGCACCGACCAAAAACACTTCGCCCTTATTGGCAGTCACATCCTGCTCATCAATCAAATTTTGCAGCAGATCACGCGCCGCCTGCTCCTGCCCTGCCAGCACTCGTTCCACCATTGGCCCCTGAAAAGCGTCTTCCCAGAAACGGCGGCGTTCCTGCGTGCTGGCGAACTTCGCTTTCACCTTATCCCTGAACTCACCGGCGATACCGGCAATACGCCCGTAACCGGCTGGCAGCATCGTCTCGATCCTGGTGCGGATATAGCGCGCCAGCACCGGCGCGTTGCCCTCGCTTGACACCGCGATCACAACCGGGCTGCGGTCAATGATGGAGCCCATGGTAAATGTGCATAAATGCGGCGCATCCACCACGTTGACGGGAATATTCAGTGCCTTGGCATCACGTGAAACCGCTTCATTCACAGCTTCGTCATCGGTAGCGGCTACCACCATGCATGCGCCCTCAAGCTGGGTGACGGCATAAGAAGCGGGCATCAGTTTTATCCGGCCGGCATCGGCAAGCGCCTGCAACTCAGGGCAGATCTGCGGCGCAACCAGCGTAACGGCAGCATTTGCCTTGAGCAGCATGGTAACCTTGCGGGTGGCAACATCCCCGCCCCCGATCACGACACATAAGCGGTTGGTAATATTGAAAAAAATGGGTAATGCCTGCATATTGAGCTACTTCAAGAAAGATTTTGGCCTATTTTACCTTAAGGAAGCGCTGAATAAATGCTCATGACCACACCTATGGTTTGCAGGATAGGAGACCCCCGCAAATACGACCTGCGCCGCGCGCTTCGCAATCATCACAAATTTATCCGCAGCATGTTTCATGAGAATCTATTCAGCGCTTACCTTCACAACAACTTTGCGTGAGGCGATTGCCCAAATGCGTTAAAATTACGTTTTGCACGCTGGTTAAGACTTTGAACACTCCTAAAAAATCCGCCCCTAAAAAGGTATTCATCAAAACATTCGGCTGCCAGATGAACGAGTATGACTCATCACGCATGGCCGATATGCTGTCGTCTTCAGACGGCATGGTGGAAACGCAGACCCCGGAAGATGCCGATGTCATTCTGCTCAACACCTGCTCGGTGCGCGAAAAAGCGGAAGATAAAGTCTACAGCCACCTCGGCCGTTTCATCCCGCTCAAGGAAAAGAACCCGAACCTGGTCATAGGCGTAGGCGGCTGCGTGGCCTCGCAGGAAGGCGACAACATCATCAGGCGTGCGCCGTATGTGGATATTGTATTCGGCCCGCAGACACTGCATCGCCTGCCGGACATGATCAAAAATAGTCAGTCCAGCGGCAAATCACAGGTAGACATCAGCTTTCCTGAAGTTGAAAAGTTCGACCATCTGCCGCCGCCGCGTGTAGAAGGCGCATCAGCATTTTTAAGCATTATGGAAGGCTGCAGTAAATACTGCAGTTTCTGTGTGGTGCCCTATACGCGAGGTGAAGAAGTGTCGCGCCCGTTTGCCGACATCCTGACCGAAGCCGTGCAGCTGGCAGAACAAGGCATTAAAGAAATCACCCTGCTCGGCCAGAACGTCAATGCCTACCGCACCGAATACGAAGGTGTTGAAGCCGACCTGGCCATGCTGATAGAAACCATTGCCGAGATCCCGCAGATCGAACGCATCCGCTTCACTACCAGCCACCCTAACGAGATGAATGAGCGCCTGATCAACTGTTTTGCCACAGTGCCCAAACTCGCGGCACAGCTGCATTTACCGGTGCAAGCCGGCAGTGACCGCGTGCTGATGGCCATGAAACGCAACTACACCACGCTGCAATACAAATCCATCATCCGCAAGCTGCGTGCGGCAAACCCCAACCTGACATTCACCTCGGACTTCATTGTCGGCTTTCCCGGTGAGACCGAAGCGGATTTTGAAGCGACAGCCAAACTGATGACCGATGTCGGCTTTGATGCGAGCTTCAGCTTTCTTTACAGCCCGCGTCCGGGCACACCGGCTTCGTTCCTCAATGACGATACGCCGGAGCAGGTGAAACTTGAACGCCTGAACAGGCTGCAGGCCATTAACGAGGCACAGGCCAAGTCCATTTCCGAAGCAATGCTGGGTACCGTGCAGCGCGTGCTGATTGAAGGTCCGTCCTGGAAAGACAACACATTGCTGGCCGGCAAAACCGATAATGGCCGCGTGGTGGATATTGCAGGTGATGCCAGCCTGATACATCAGTTTGTGCATGTACGCATCACTGATACGAGCAACCCGAGGCGTTTAGCCGGTGAAATAATTTAAGGTCATTGCATAATGGAATTCACACTACAACCCGAAGACAACGCCCGCCTCGCCAACCTGTGCGGCACGCTGGATGAAAACATCAAGCAGATCGAAACTGCGCTGGAGGTCAACATCAACCGGCGCGGCGGCACTTTCAGCATCAGTGGCAAGCAGGATAATGCGCGCTTGGCGGCACAGCTGATCGAGAACTTCTACATCCGCGCAAAAAAACCGATTGAGCTGGAAGATATTCAGCTGGGGCTGGTAGAAATCGACAAACTGAAACCGGAAGATGTCACCACTACGGCGATGCCAGTACTCATGACACGCCGCGGAGACCTGCATGGCCGTACGCCTCGCCAGGTGGCTTATTTGCAGCAGATCCAGGATCACGACATCACTTTCGGCATAGGCCCCGCCGGTACCGGCAAAACCTACCTGGCCGTTGCCAGCGCAGTAGATGCCATGACGCGTGACCGCGTCAAGCGCATCGTACTCGTGCGCCCGGCGGTTGAAGCCGGCGAACGTTTAGGTTTTTTACCCGGTGATTTAAACCAGAAAGTAGACCCTTACCTGCGCCCCTTGTATGATGCACTTTATGACCTGGCAGGTTACGATACCGTCAACAAGATGTTCGAACGCGGCGCGATTGAAGTCGCCCCGCTGGCCTATATGCGTGGCCGCACGCTGAACCAGAGCTTCATTATCCTGGACGAAGCGCAGAACACCACGCCCGAGCAGATGAAGATGTTTTTAACGCGCATCGGCTTCGGCACCAAGGCCGTGATTACCGGTGACGTCACGCAGATTGACTTGCAGCGCCATCAGAAGAGCGGCCTGGTAGAAGCGCAGAAGGTGTTGAAAGACATTAAGGGCATTGCCATGACGCACTTCCTGTCGGGCGATGTCGTGCGTCACCCGCTGGTGCAGAAAATAGTCAATGCGTACGAAAACTATGAGCAGAACCACAGGGATTAAAAATAAACTTTTTATTTAGGATAGCAAAATGTCTCCTGAAAGATTCAGATTCAGCAAGTTAATGCAGCGCATTCTGGGCGTGGTCGAACAGTCGGTACTGGTGATTATCGGGCTTGCGACCGTGTTTGCCGTGTTTCAGGCCGTAGGCCACATCTGGCAGGCGCGCACCATTACCGTCGGCGACATTCTGCTGCTGTTCCTGTACCTGGAAGTCATGACCATGCTCAACCACTACCTGAGCGCAGGCACACTGCCGGTAAGGTATCCGCTATATATCGGGATTATCGCCTTGGCGCGCTTCCTGGTACTGGACATCAAGGAGCTTGACGCCATGACCATGTTCGCCCTGTCAGGCTCTATCCTGCTGATTTCCATATCGATCCTGATCGTACGCTACGGGCACGTGCGCTTTCCCTACACCGATGGCTCAGACCTGCAATCCAGAACCGACCAATAAATATCATGCCTAAATTACAAGCCAGCATCCAGCTCGCAAGCACGGAAAACAACCTGCCGTCGCCCGCCCAGTTTCGCAAGTGGGCGAAAGCCGCGCTCAGAGTAGACACCGAGGTCACGATCCGGATCGTTGATGAAGCAGAGGGTCGCGGGCTTAACCACACATATCGCGGCAAAGACTATGCGACCAATGTGCTGACATTTCCGCTGACTGAAGAACCTTACCTGATGGGTGACATCATCATCTGCGCCCCGGTCGTTGCCAAAGAGGCTAAAGAGCAGCACAAAGACCTGCTGGCGCACTATGCGCACCTGACCGTACACGGCATCCTGCACCTGCATGGCTATGACCATGAAACAGAGGCGCAGGCCGAGCTGATGGAAGGCCTGGAGACTGCAATTGTCACAAAATTAGGGTATGCTTCACCTTATCTCATTACAGAGGGTGCCTAAATGGCCGCCGACTCGGAAAAACCTAGCAACCCTAAAACAAACAACAAGCCAAGCTTGTTGGAACGCTTAAGTCACTTTTTACTTCGCGAACCTGAAGACCGCGAACAACTCGTAGCACTGCTGCACAGTGCCTATGAAAACAACCTGATGGATGCAGACTCGCTCGCCATGATTGAAGGCGTACTGCAAGTCAGCGAAATGCAGGTGCGCGACATCATGATTCCGCGCTCACAGATGGACGTGATCGACATCACGGACCCTCCGGAAGCATTCATTCCCCATGTCATCGAAACCGCACACTCGCGCTTTCCGGTCATTGAAGACGATAAAAACGATGTCATCGGCATATTGCTGGCAAAAGACCTGTTGCGCTACTACGCAGGCGAAGAATTTGAAATACGCGACATGCTGCGCCCGGCAGTATTCATCCCGGAAGCCAAACGCCTCAATGTGCTGCTGAAAGAGTTCCGCAGCAACCGCAACCACATTGCGATCGTCGTAGACGAATACGGCGGCGTAGCCGGCATGGTGACGATTGAAGACGTGCTGGAGCAGATCGTCGGCGATATCGAAGATGAATACGACTACGACGAAGATGAAGACAACATCATCCAGAATGCCGATGGCCAGTATCGCGTTAAGGCGCTGACTGAAATTGCCGATTTCAACGAGATTCTCGGCACCACATTCAGCGATGAGGAGTTCTCAACGATAGGCGGGCTAGTGGTCAATCAATTCGGCCACTTGCCCAAACGCAACGATGAAATCACTTTCGATGGCCTGCATGTAAAAGTGCTGCGCGCAGATAGCCGCCGCCTGCACAGCATGCTGGTGGAAATCCTGCCCCAGGCGGATGAAGGCGACCATCAATAACCGCCACCCCCTGACTAAAGGCCTGCAGACACAAGGCCGGCATCAATCCTTGCCGAACCCGGGCAGCAGGGGAACTTAATAGCCGCCGACATGCTCAATAGAAAGTAATCAATTCATATATTGATACCTTTCAACCAACTGTATTGGAGCGTGTGATGAAATATCTGGCGTACTTGTTTCTAGGCTTGTTACAGGCTTGTTTCATACAGGCGGCAATTGCAGAAGAAGCACCGGGCAACAACTCTGAGATTCCAACGCTTGAGCATGACTTTGTAAACTCGATCAACAAGTTCACAAAAGAACAGATCATCGCTCAGTTCGGCGAGCCGACAAAAGCAGATGATGTCAAAGTTAAAACCACCGGCAAAATTGTAGCCTCAATCTGGCAATACCATTTCATCAACACTGCCGCTGATGGCAGTTACTATGAAACCACTGAACTCGACTTTATTGACGACAAAGTGGTCATGGTGGCATTCATGAACAACGACGGGGCTGAAGGCGCCGAGAACGGGCAGCAGTACCAGATTCCCAATCAATAGCCCAGCCAGAAAACACTGGTGCTAAAAACAGAAAAAGGGTCATTTGACCCTTTTTTTATTCAGCCTTGATATTATTTTTTCAGTGCATCGCGAATTTCACGCAGCAGCAGCACATCTTCGGCGGTTGGCGCAGGCGGCGGCGCAGGTTCTGCTTTTTTCATGCGGTTCATCTGCTTGACCAGCATGAAAATGACAAAAGCCAGGATAATGAAATTGATCAGGATCGTCAGAAAGTTGCCGTAAGCCAGCATGGGTACGCCAGCCGCTTTCAGCGCTGCATAGGTGCCGGCGTTACCTTCCGGAATCGGCGCCAGTGCCACGAACATATTGGTGAAATCAACACTGCCGATGACCTTGCCGATTAAAGGCATGATAATGTCCCCCACCAGCGAATCAACAATCTTGCCGAACGCCGCGCCGATGATGACGCCTACCGCCAGATCCATTACATTACCGCGCAGGGCAAACGCTTTAAATTCGGATGCAATACTCATAAACACTCCTTTTCATAATTAGTTATCAGCTTATTTCACATGCAGCTTAAATATAGGAGCTATGCGCTGATGATGTCAATCAAATAAACAAATTAAGCATTCCTTGATCTGAACATACAGCCTTTTTTGTTATCAACAGCCATATCAAGCTACAATTCAGGCCATGCCGATATTCACTAAAAACCAACCCTATGCCCGATTGGGCAATACTCTTTTACCATCCGCATTGGGCGCCCTGAGCGTATCAGGGTTTGCCCCGTTCTATTTTTATCCAGCCAGCATCGCTTCCCTCGTCGGTCTGATTTATCTGTGGCGCTCGTGCGAGACGGCAAAACAGGCCGCAATCATTGGGTTCATGTATGGTTTGGGCCTGTTCGGCGCGGGAATATACTGGATCTATATCAGCCTTCATATTTACGGCGGCATGCCCGGCATCATGGCAGGGTTATCCACATTCCTGCTGGCTGCATTCCTGTCACTGTTTCCCGCTGCGACCGGGGCACTGAGCAAACGTATTTCAGCCAACCAGAAACATGCCCTGCTGATTGCTGTACCGGTATTCTGGGCATTGGCTGACTGGATCAGAAGCTGGATCTTTACCGGGTTTCCCTGGCTCACGATCGGCTACAGCCAGCTCCCGCATAGCTCACTGGCAGGTTATGCGCCATTGGTCGGCGTTTATGGCGTTTCGCTGATTACCGTGCTGACTGCCAGCCTGATCAGCGCATTCACGATAAAAAACCTGGCAGCTTCCTGCCGGCGCGGCGCGGCAGGCGCATTGCTGGTCATCATGGTTGCCGGCGGCCTGCTGAAGCTGGTTGAATGGTCGACGCCAAGCAGCGAACCGCTCAGTGTCAGCCTGCTGCAGGGTAATATAGACCAAACCATCAAATGGGCGCCGGAAATTGCAGAGCGCACATTGCATCAGTACCTGGACATGGCTGAACAAAGCACATCCAGGCTCATCATCATGCCGGAAACAGCCATGCCGGTTTTATCCAGCAACATACCAGCTGCAATGATAGATCGCCTTAAACAGCATGCGTCCAGACTCAAAGGCGACATCCTGGTAGGCATGGTAGAGCGCGAAAATGGCGAGTATTTCAACAGTGTGTTCAGTTTCGGCACCGCCGATACCGCGGTTTACCGTAAATCACACCTGGTGCCATTCGGAGAATTCATCCCGTTCAAGCTGATGTTCGGCTGGATTTACCGTGACTGGCTGCACATGCCGCTCAGCGACCTGTCGCGCGGCAGCGCACATCAGCAGCCGATGCAGGTCGCGGGCGAGAAAGTGGCCGTCAATATCTGCTATGAGGATGTGTTCGGCGAAGAAATCATTCGCCAGCTGCCATCGGCAACGCTGCTCGTGAATGTAAGCAATGACGCATGGTATGGCGACTCCTATGCCGCAGAACAGCATATGCAGTTTTCACAGGCGCGAGCCTTGGAAACCGGCCGCATGGTGCTGCGTGCAACCAACACCGGTGCCACCGCCATCATTGACCAGAAAGGCCACGTCATTGCCCACGCACCGCACTTCGTGCAGACCACGCTTGATGGCACCGTGCAAGGCTACACCGGCACCACGCCTTATGTACGCTGGGGCAATTGGCCGTTTGTAGTATTCAGCCTGCTCACCATTATCCTGCTGTGGAGACGCAACACGCTTACCCGCAGCTAATGTTGATCAGTAAAGCCTATTGCTAGACGGCAAAACAAAGTAAAATTGCATTTTTTGCCAACATCTACCCAATAATCATGGCTTTGACATTTCAAGAGATTATTCTCACCCTGCAAAAATACTGGAGCGACAAAGGCTGCGCCTTGCTGCAATCGTATGACATGGAAGTCGGCGCAGGCACCTCACACACGGCGACATTTTTACGCTCATTAGGCCCCGAGCCATGGAAAGCGGCTTATGTACAGCCTAGCCGCCGTCCTAAAGATGGCCGTTATGGCGAAAACCCGAACCGTTTGCAGCATTACTACCAGTTTCAGGTAGTACTCAAGCCTGCTCCGGCTGATATTCTTGAATTGTATCTGGGCTCACTGGAAGCGCTGGGCTTTGACCTGAAAAAGAATGACATCCGCTTTGTGGAAGATGACTGGGAAAACCCGACGCTGGGCGCATGGGGTCTGGGTTGGGAAGTATGGCTAAACGGCATGGAAGTGACGCAGTTCACCTATTTTCAACAGGTTGGCGGCATCGACTGCAAACCGATCACCGGTGAAATCACTTACGGCCTGGAGCGGCTGGCCATGTATCTGCAAGGCGTAGACAATGTTTACAACCTTAAATGGACTGAAGTCCTGAGCTATGGCGATGTGTACCTGCAAAACGAGCAGGAGCAAAGCGCATATAACTTTGAACATTCCGATGCTGATTTCCTGTTCACGGCATTCAACGCCCATGAAAAACAGGCCAAGCACCTGATGGAAAGCCAGCTGGCACTGCCGGCTTACGAGCAGGTGTTAAAAGCCGCGCACACTTTCAACCTGCTGGATGCACGTGGTGCGATCTCGGTCACCGAACGTGCCGGCTACATTGGCCGCATCCGCAACCTGGCGCGCGCTGTGGCAGCGAGCTATCTGGATAGCCGCGCCCGCCTTGGCTTCCCGATGGCGCCTAAAGACTGGGCTGATGAAGTACTAGAAAAGCTAGCTAAAGAAAAGCTGGAAAAAGATAAGAAGGCTGCTTAAAAATGTCGCAAAAAAATTTATTAGTAGAACTATTCGTAGAAGAACTGCCGCCAAAAGCCCTGAAAAAACTGGGTGAATCTTTCAGCGGCACATTGTTTGACTCTTTAAAAGCACATGGCCTGACTGCTGAAAATTCAGTGACCACTTCTTTTGCATCGCCACGCCGCCTTGCTGCGCACATTACCGCAGTGGCAGCCCAGGCCGCGGATAAGCAGATCTCGCAGAAACTCATGCCGGTAAGCGTAGGCCTGGACGCCAGCGGCAATGCGACACCCGCCCTGATCAAGCGCCTGAACGGCATGGGTCTGGATGAGTCAGCGGTCGCACAACTCACCAAACAGATGGATGGCAAGAACGAGGCGCTATTTCTGGATGTAACGCAAAAAGGCGCAGCGCTGCAGGAAGGCCTGCAAAAAGCGATTGAAGAAGCGATCCAGAAGCTGCCGATTCCCAAGGTGATGACTTACCAGCTGGCTGATGGCTGGAGCAGCGTCAATTTCGTGCGCCCTGCGCACAGCCTGCTTGCCCTGCACGGCAGCGATGTGGTTGCAATCAGCGCGCTGGGCTTAAATGCAGGCAACCAGACGCAAGGCCACCGTTTTGAAGCAGCAAACCCGACAGTGACCATCAAGAGTGCTGACAGCTATGCGCAGCAACTTGAAACCGAAGGCGCAGTGATTGCGAGCTTTGCTGAACGCCGCGCTGAAATTGAGCGTCAATTAAACGCAGCGGCCGCTAGGCAGAACCTGAAGCCGATCGAAGATGACGCTTTGCTGGATGAAGTCACTGCGCTGGTAGAGCGCCCGAATGTGCTGCTAGGCCAGTTTGAAGAAGTGTATCTTGAAGTACCGCAGGAATGCCTGATCCTGACCATGAAGTCGAACCAGAAGTATTTCCCGCTGCTGGACGCTCACGGCAAACTTACCAATAAGTTCCTGATTGTTTCCAACATCAATCCGGCAGACCCGTCTGCGGTGATAGGCGGTAACGAGCGCGTGGTGCGCCCTCGCCTCGCCGATGCCAAGTTCTTCTTTGACCAGGACCGCAAAAAATCTCTGGAATCACGCATCACCAGTCTGGATAAAGTGGTTTACCACAACAAGTTAGGCTCACAAGGCCAGCGTACAGAGCGCGTGACTGCGATTGCAATTGCAATCGGCAAACAGCTTGGCGGTGTTGAGCTGGCTGCAAAATCAGGCTTGGCTGCCCAGCTGGCAAAAACCGACCTGATTACCGACATGGTAGGTGAGTTTCCCGAACTGCAAGGGATCATGGGGCGCTACTATGCGCAACACGAGAGCTTGGATAACGATGTGGCTTTTGCAATTGAAGATCACTACAAACCGCGCTTTGCCGGTGACGACCTGCCGCGCAACGCTGTCGGCATTACCGTTGCGCTGGCGGACAAACTCGAAACGCTGGTTGGCCTGTTCAGCATCGGTGAAAAACCGACCGGAGACAAAGACCCATTCGCACTTCGCCGCCAGGCATTAGGCATCATCCGTATGCTGATCGAAAACAAACTGCCATTGCCCTTTGCAGCGCTTATCAAGAACGTACTGTCAGCATTTGACCATCAAACCACCGACAGCACAGCCACCATCGCTGCAATCAAAGATTTCTGCTTTGACCGTTTAAGCGTCAACCTGCGCGAGAACGGCGCAACCCCACAGGAAGTCGATGCGGTGCTATCGCTTGACCCGGCGCTGCTGAGCGAAATTCCGCAACGCCTGACAGCCGTACGCACGTTTGCCGAACTGGCTGAAGCACCGGCACTTGCAGCGGCCAATAAACGTGTCAGCAACATACTGAAAAAAGCCGAAGGCGAAGTACAGGCGCAAGTGAATGCAAGCCTGTTGCAGGAGCCAGCCGAAATCGCACTGAACAGCGCTTTGAGCAAAGTAAAACCGGAAGCTGATACACTGTTTGAAAACGGTGATTACACCGCCTCACTCAAGGCACTGGCGGCACTGAAAGCACCGGTCGATGACTTTTTTGACAATGTGATGGTGAATGCCGATAACCCGGCACTTAAAGCCAATCGCCTTGGCTTGCTCGCCACATTGCACCAGGCCATGAACCGCGTAGCGGACCTGTCAAAACTGGCAAGCTAAAGGAAATGCTGCATGCATCATTTTAAACATACCGTCAAAGCCACTGGATTCCGTGCCCAGCACGCAACGATGGGATAAAAAATGAAACTCGTCATCCTGGACCGCGACGGCGTGATTAACGAAGACAGCGCCAACTTCATCAAGAATCCCAGCGAGTGGATTCCGCTTCCCGGCAGCCTGGAAGCCATTGCCCTGCTGAACCAGTCCGGCTACCGGGTTGCAATTGCGACCAACCAGTCCGGTGTCAGCCGCGGCCTGTTTGACATGGCTACGCTTAATAGCATCCACGACAAAATGCTCCGCGAACTTGCCGCTGTCGGCGGCCGCATAGACGCCGTGTTCTATTGCCCGCACTCGGCAGATGACAATTGCGATTGTCGCAAACCAAAAACCGGCATGATCAAGGAAATCGCCAAACGCTTTTCTGTAGAACTAGAGCGCGTGTATGCAGTGGGTGACGCGTTGCGTGACCTGCAGGCCTTTTCCAACTCCGGCTGCCAGACAATACTGGTGCGCACCGGTAAAGGTGAGCGTACCCTTGCCGAAGGTGGCCTGCCCGAGAACATCATAGTCTGCGCAGATTTAAGCGAGGCTGTGCAAACGATTATTTCAGTCAGCTGACTCAAACCCTATGTTATTTATACGCTCAAGCCTGTTTTTCCTCGGGCAGGTCATCACTGCCCCGATATTTACACTGGTTGCCTTGCTTGCGTTGCCGCTCAACCCGGTCACCCGCAATGTGCTGATTTCCGGCTGGGCGCGCAGCATGATCTGGTGGCTGCGCATCACCTGCGGCATTCGCCACGAGATCACCGGGCTGGAGAATCTGCCGGAATCGCCGAGCATAATCTTAAGCAAGCACCAGTCGGCATGGGAAACCCTGGCTTTCCAGGCAATATTCCCTACCCAGGTTTATGTGCTTAAACGTGAATTACTGTGGATTCCCATATTCGGCTGGGGTCTGGCAATGTCTTCACCGATCGCGATTGACCGCAGCGCAGGTCGCGAAGCGCTGAAAAAACTGGTAGCCAATGGCGCCGCAAGGCTGAAAAGCGGCCTGTGGGTCGTCATTTTCCCTGAAGGCACGCGCATCGCCCCCGGCGAGAAAGGCAAATACCTGATCGGCGGCGCATGGCTTGCCACGCATACCAAAACCCAGGTGGTGCCGGTAGCGCACAATGCCGGCAGATACTGGGCAAAAAATACTTTCATCAAAAAACCCGGCGTCATTCACATCCATATCGGCAGACCGATTCAAGCTGCCGGTGTAAAGGCAGATGCATTGAATCAGCAGGTAGAACAATGGATTGAGTCTGAAATGGCAGTGCTTGACGCATGAGCCATACGCTGATGCTGCCATCCGGCGCTCAACTGCACTACCGCTTAGAGCGGCGCCAGCGCAGAACCGTGGGTCTGAAAATCACAGCCGATGGCTTGGTCGTGCATGCCCCGGCACGCATTTCACTCACACTGCTGGAAAACCTGATTTCTCAAAAAGCAGACTGGATACAGAAAAAACTCAACGCGCGCAATGAAAGCAAAATACCGGCGCTGCAATGGCTGAACGGCGAGCAATTACTGCTGCTGGGCAATGCCGTCACGCTGGCGCTAAGCCATGATGTACGCTCCAGGGCGGTCAGCCACCAGCCCGGGCAACTGGCATTGGCAATGCCCAACCATGATGACAAGTCTGCCGTCTCGCGCAAGGTGCTGCAATGGTACAAGAAACAGGCGCTCACGGACTTTGCCAGGCGGCTGGAAATCTTTTCGGCCAGGCTGGAAGTTGCCCTGCCGAAATTGTTAATCTCCAATGCCCGCACGCGCTGGGGCAGCTGCAATTCAAAAAAAGAAATCCGGCTCAACTGGCGCTTGCTGCAGGCGCCTCCGCACCTGATCAACTACGTGATCTGCCATGAACTCGCACACCTGAAAGAAATGAACCACTCAGCCAGGTTCTGGGCGGTGGTCGCCAGTATTTACCCTGATTACAAAGCCGCAGAAAAAGAACTCAAGGTATGGTCACCAAAGCTGCATGTCATGTAAATGAACGCTGCCTGAAATATTTCGCATGCTAGTATATTGCTCACCACAATCATTTTCAGGGGAACAATAAAAATGACATTTCAAGAATCGATCCAAATATGTTTTCAGAAATATGCGGACTTCAATGGCCGTGCAAAAAAGTCAGAGTATTGGTGGTTTGAGCTTTTCCTTTTTCTGGCCAGCCTGGTATTAAGCATCGTGGGCGACATACTGCCAGGCATATTTGCCCTGGCAACCATACTGCCCACGCTTGCCGTTGGCGCGCGCCGCTTGCATGACACCAATAAAAGCGGCTGGTTTCAGCTGATATGGATGATCCCAATACTCGGCTGGATATACATGATTTATTTATTGGTACAGGATGGCGATGCAGCAGCCAACCAGTATGGCGAACCACCTGTAAATTAATCATTAAAAACACAAAAGGGGCTAAGCGCCCCTTTTGGCTATCGATATATCAACTAAAGCAGCTTTTCAATATCCGCCGCAATCACTGCCGGTTTCTCCCCATAAGCCACATACAACCTGATTTTTCCGGTTTTATCATATAGATAAAGGCCGGCGCTATGGTCTATGGTATAACCGCTCTTGCCGCTGTTTTCCACTTTGGAAGCAAATATCTTGAAGTCGGCCGTTGCCTTGGCAATCTGGTCCTGAGTGCCGTACAGGCCGATAAAGCGTTTATCAAAGCTGGGGACATACTGCGCCAGCACAGCCTGCGTATCGCGCTCCGGGTCCAATGTGACAAACAGAACCTGCAACTCATCGCTGCGCGTGCCCAGCAGTTTCATGGTCTGCTTCATATCCGCCATGGTTGTCGGGCATACATCCGGGCAATGGGTATAGCCAAAGAATACAGCCACTGCCTTGCCTTTAAAATCAGCCAGCGTACGCGGTTTTCCCGTATGGTCAGTCAAACTGAGTGCCTGCGCAAAATCGGCACCGCTGACATCGGTTGCCGAGAACCGGTTATGTTCACCGGCTGGTTTACAGGCGGCAAGTATTAGCAGCAGCGCCATCAGGAAATATCTGGTTTTCATCTTTAAATTTACCGGCATGAATGTAATTACATTGATTCTATCATGCACAATAAATTCAACACCTTGCAATAAAAAATTGTGCGCAATCCGCATAAATTACTGCAAAGTAAACTCGCTGTCGTTTACAATAATGCTTTTGCATTATTTCAAGCATTTTAAGGATATAGCATGGCAAACCCTGCAGTAACATCTGGCGGTATGGCAGACCGCGACGGCGTAATTTGGTATGACGGAAAAATGGTGAACTGGCGTGATGCCACCACCCATGTTCTGACACACACCCTGCACTATGGCATGGGCGTGTTTGAAGGTGTCCGAGCCTACAAGACCGATAAGGGTACAGCTATTTTTCGCTTGAAAGACCATACGGACAGGCTGTTCCGCTCTGCGCATATCCTCGGTATGAAAATGCCTTACAGCAAAGAACAAATCTCAGCTGCACAATTAGCGGCCGTGCGCGACAACAACCTTGAGTCGGCTTACCTGCGCCCGATGGCATTCTACGGTGCAGAAGCAATGGGCATCTCTGCAAAAACACTCTCTACCCACGTGATTGTGGCCGCCTGGAAATGGGGCGCATATATGGGTCAGGAAGCGCTTGACCACGGCATCCGCGTTAAAACCTCATCATTCTCACGTCACCACGTGAACGTGACCATGTGTAAAGCCAAGGCTAACGGCAACTACATGAACAGCATTCTGGCGCACCAGGAAGCTGCACAAGATGGCTATGAGGAAGCGCTATTACTGGATGTAGACGGCTTTGTTGCCGAAGGTTCAGGCGAGAACGTATTTATCGTACGTAACGGCAAGCTATACACTCCTGACCTGACCGCCGCGCTGGAAGGCATCACACGCGACACTATCGTGCAGCTGGCGAAGGAGAGCGGTTTTGAGATCATCGAAAAACGCATCACCCGTGATGAAGTATATGGTGCTGATGAAGCATTCTTCACCGGTACCGCTGCAGAAGTGACACCAATCCGTGAACTTGACCGCCGCAGCATCGGCGAAGGCACAGCCGGCCCGATCACCAAGCAGTTACAAAAACTGTACTTTGATGTAGTACACGGCAGGTCTGCCAAACATGCAGACTGGTTAACACTGGTATAAGCCACATCCCGCCATCTGCGCCTTGGCACAGATGGCGCATCAAAGAAAGCTCAAGAAATGTCTGACACTAAAGTAATTGAAGTCACTGCCAAAGACCTTCCCCTGCACTGCCCGACCAAACAGGTTGAACTTTGGGCATCGCACCCGCGCGTATTTCTGGATTTAGCAGAATCAGGCCATGCAGCCTGCCCATACTGCGGTACGCAATACAAATTGAAAGAAGGCGAAGTAGCAGGCCATCACTAACGCATGACTGCCGCTGGCAAAGCCAGGGGTCATCAGTTCCAAACGCCTCTACAGCGCCAGCACCTCTGCACCGTCACCCCACAGCGCCTCAATAACCGGCTTTGCATTTGCCGATGGGCTGTTGGTCCAGAACCTGACCTCGCCAGCCTGGTTCGGCCATGCCAGCAGATCAAGTGCGGATAATCGTTTTTGCAATTGCTTTGCTACCGCGGCACCGGTATCGATCAGCGCCACATCTTCGCCAACCACCTGCCTGATCAGCGGCGCCACGAACGGATAGTGGGTGCAACCCAGCACGATGGTATCGGCACCTTCATCCAGCAGCGGTTTACAATATTGCTGAAGCAGGTTCCGCGTGGCTTCGTCAGCCAGTTCGCCGCGCTCAATGCATTCGACCAAGCCGGTACAGCCCTGCGTCACCACTTTCACGTTACGTCCATAACTTTCAAGCAAGCCTGCGAATTGCGCGCTTTTCAAGGTGCCGACTGTAGCCAGCACACCTATTACGCCATTTTTCGAGGCTGTCGCCGCAGGTTTCACGGCTGGTTCCATGCCAATGATAGGCAGGGAGTATTTTGCGCGCATTCGGTCAATCGCAGCAGCGGTAGCGGTGTTGCAAGCCACCACTATCGCTTTGGCGCCTTTTGCGATCAAAAAATCCGTAAGCTCAAAACACCGGGATTGGATTTCTTGAGGGGTTTTACCGCCATAAGGAGCATATCGGCTATCCGCCACATACAGCAGGCGCTCATGCGGCAACAGGGCATGAATATGCTGCAACACCGAAATGCCGCCAACACCGGAATCAAACACGCCAATCGGCGCATTAGCCGGAATGGCAGGCTTGATCGGGATGTTTTTAATTTCCAGCGTCATGGTTTGATCGGTCATTGCAAAGGCATCATCAGTTACAATGCGAAGGATTATAAAGGATTTTTAAGGCGAGCTTATGGGAAACAGACTGAGTAAAATATACACGCGCACGGGTGATGACGGCACTACCGGCTTAGGTGACGGCAGCCGCATCGGCAAAGACAGCCAGCGCGTCAAGACCATGGGTGACGTAGATGAACTGAACTCCGTGATCGGCATGGTGCTGACCGAGAACATTCCCGCCACAATCAGAACCTCGCTGACACAGATCCAGCACGACCTGTTCAACATAGGCGGCGAACTGTCGATTCCCGGCTACGTGCTGCTGAAGCAGGCACGGATCGATGACTTGGAAGAAGCGATTGACCGGCTGAATGCCGAACTGCTGCCGCTGAAAGAATTCATTCTGCCCGGCGGCACCAAAGCTGCGGCTTACTGCCATCTTGCACGCACGGTCTGCCGCCGTGCGGAGCGTGAGCTGATGCAACTGCACCATGCAGAGGACGTCACCGAAATCTCAAGAAAATACCTGAATCGCCTGTCCGACCTTTTGTTCGTAATGTGCCGCATCATTAACAAAGAAGCGGGCGTCAGCGATGTGCTTTGGGATCACTCCGCTAAATAGTGCAGTCATTGAGTGTTTTGTTGAAATTGGAATTTAAGTTCACAATTAAATTTAAGCTATAATTTCGCATGATCAGAAAACTGCTAGATAAAATTTTCAAGCCCAGGAATAAAAAAACTGAGCAAGAGAAACCAACACACCACCACTCTGAAGCCCGAAAACAGCAGTCTAAAAAAAGCCGTCCGGTATTAGGTATCAAGAAAAGCGCAAAAAAAACCGGCGGCAATAGAGACAAAGCCGTAGTCATTCCATTCCAGAAACACCAGATAGATCGCAGCCTGTTAAGCAGCGCTGCGCTCAGGACAATTGACGGTCTGCAAAAAGCCGGGTTTGAAGCTTACATTGTCGGCGGCGCTGTGCGCGACCTGCTGCTGAACCGCAACCCCAAGGACTTTGACGTAGCGACTGATGCCACGCCGGAAGATGTCAACCGCATTTTCAGGCGCTCACGCATCATCGGCAAACGCTTCCGTTTAGTTCACGTACTGTTCGGCGACGAAACGATTGAAGTTTCTACTTTCCGCGGCCATCACCAGTCTGAGGGGGATGCGCATACCAACGAATCAGGCCGCATTACGCGTGACAATGTATTCGGCAGCCTGGAAGAAGATGCAACACGCCGCGACTTTACTGCCAATGCACTTTATTACGACCCAAGCAGCCAGGAAGTGCTGGACTTCCATCACGGCTTCGCCGACATCCAGGCCGGTGTGCTACGGATTATCGGCAAAGCTGAAACACGTTATGCGGAGGATCCGGTGCGCATGCTGCGTGTCGTACGCCTGTCTGCCAAGCTTGGCCTCAGCATCGACCCCGCCACCAAAGCGCCCATCGCAAAAATGGCTGAACTGCTCGAAGATGTGCCGCCCAGCCGTCTTTTTGACGAAATGCTGAAACTGTTCCTTTCCGGACATGCGATTGAAAGCGTCGCCGCGCTGCGCAAGCAGCACTTGCATCATGGCCTATTACCCATGCTGGATGTGGTGCTGGAGCAGCCGATGGGCGAACGCTTTGTCATGCTTGCGCTCAAGAATACAGATGACCGCATTCTGTCCGGCAAATCTGCCAACCCCAGTTTTTTATTTGCAACATTGCTGTGGCATGAAGTACTGACTGCCTGGAATAACTACAAAAAAAACAACCCGCCGATCCCTGCCCTGCATATGGCCATGAACGATGTGATTGCCACGCAGGCAGAAAAACTCGCGATACACAACCGCTACACCTCCGCTATGAAGGAAATCTGGGGGCTGCAGCCAAGGTTTGAACAGCGTGCGGGCAAGCGCCCGTTCGGCCTGCTCATCAACCCACGCTTCCGCGCCGGTTATGACTTCCTGCTGTTGCGTAGCGAATCCGGAGAGGTTCCTGCCGAACTGGCTGAATGGTGGACCAACTTTGCAGAGGCGGAAGGCGAAGCGCGCACAGCCATGCTGCAACCGGACACGGCGCCTAAAAAACGCAAAAGAAGAAAACCGAAAAAACCCGGCAGCAACACCCCGGCTGCCGCATAATGCATCAGGCATTTATCGCACTGGGAAGCAATTTGCAGAATCCTGCCGCCCAGGTTGAAAAAGCATTTTCTGCGTTAGCCCGGCTGCCGGAAACACGGCTGGTTAAAAAATCATCCTTATACAGAACTGCACCTGTTGACTGCCCGAGCGAGGCTGGAAGCGAAGTACCGGACTTCATTAACGCAGTTGCAGAAGTGCATACTGAGCTTTCAGCGCAGGATTTGCTGCTCGCGCTGCATGCGATTGAAGACGAAGCCGGGCGCGAACGCCCTTATGTCAATGCGCCACGCGTGCTGGATTGCGACCTGCTGCTGTTTGATGACACCGTCATTAAAAGTGATAAGCTCACATTACCGCATCCCAGAATGCACATCAGGGGATTTGTATTGTTGCCTCTATTTGAAATCGCACCGCAATTATCGATGCCCATCCATGGCAGCATAGCATTGTTAATCAGCCCTGAATTATCAAAAGACATTACAAAACTAAGCTAGAAAAACCTCATGAGCATATTTAACAAATATCCCTATATCGTTGTGGAAGGCCCGATCGGCAGCGGCAAAACTACGCTGGCAAAAATGCTGGCCGACCGTTTTCCTGTCGATTACCTGTCGGAAAAAGCCGAGACCAATCCCTTTCTACCCCGCTTCTACCAGGATGCTCAGCGCTACAGCCTGCCTACCCAGCTGTTCTTTCTGTTCCAGCGTGCCAACCAGATCAAAGACCTGAATCAGCGCGACATGTTCGCCAAACCGATTGTTGCAGACTTTTTTCTGGAAAAAGACCCTATTTTTGCACGCCTGAACCTGGATGAAGAAGAGTACGCCTTATATCATCAGATTTACCAGCATCTGCAGATCAAAGCGCCGAAGCCCGACCTGGTCATTTACCTGCAGACGCCGATAGATGCGCTGATGGAGCGCATCGAGGAACGCAGCATCAGCTATGAGCAGGAGATCCCGCGTGAATATATAGAGCGCCTGGCCAATGCCTACAGTGAATTTTTCCATAGCTACGATGCCTCACCGGTACTCATTGTGAATAACGAAAAGCTCAATATACTTAAAAACCAGAGTGCTTTCGATTTACTGCTCAGCCGCATTGATCAGATTAAAGGCCAGCGTGAATTTTTTAACCCGAACTTTGAAGAATGATGCGCAAACAGACACTTGATCAATTGGTAGCCTCTGGCGAAAAAATTGCCATGCTCACCTGTTACGACGCCACTTTTGCCAAAGTCTGCGCCGCCGCCGGGGTGGATATGCTACTGGTAGGCGACTCGCTCGGCATGGTGCTGCAAGGCGCTGAAAACACGCTGCAGGTCACCATGCAGGACATGATCTACCACACCAGGTGCGTAGCCGCCGGCGCTCCGAAAACACTGATCATGACCGATATGCCATTCGGCAGCTACGAACACGATAAAGAAGATGCCTGCCGTAATGCGCAGGCGCTTTTGGATGCAGGGGCGGACATCGTGAAGATCGAAGGCGGCGGACTGGTTGAAACGACGCGCCACCTGGCTGAGCGGGGCATTCCGGTGTGTGCGCACCTGGGTTTCACGCCGCAATCCGTACAGCAGCTTGGCGGCTACAAAATTCAAGGCAAGACCGAAGAAAGCGCCAGAATGATCACACAGGATGCCATCAACATGAGCGCAGCCGGCGCCTGCATGATCCTGTTTGAAATGATGCCTGCCGCCCTCGCCGGACAAATCACCGAAAAAATAAAAACACCCACGATAGGCATTGGTGCAGGGGTTGATTGCAGTGGTCAGGTATTGGTCATTCAAGACTTGCTGGGCATTTACACCGGCGTTGCCGGCAAAAACCCCGCCGATTACAAAGCGCCGCGTTTTGCCAGGAACTTCCTGGCCGGGAGCGATAGCATCCAGCAGGCCATTGCAGATTACGTGCAGGCCGTGAAGAAGAAAACATTCCCGGCAGCCGAGCATAGCTATTAAAAAATCCTGAGCCTCATTAACAGCCAGCCTATACCATGCAGATCATTCACACCGTACCTGAACTAAGAAACGCGCTGAAATCCAAACCCGGCATAGCACTGGTACCTACCATGGGCAATCTGCATGCCGGCCACATTCATCTGGTAACGCTTGCCAGGCAACATGCGCCATGCGTCGTCGTGAGCATATTCGTGAATCCGCTGCAATTCGGCGCCAATGAAGACCTGGCAAACTACCCGCGCACCCTGGATGCCGACTGCGAAAAACTGAAAGCAGCCGGTGCCGATATTGTGTTCGCGCCTGGCGTGCAGGAAATGTACCCGGACTACAATGCCGCAAGCCATGACCTGGGGCAGTCCATGACCATCAACTCGCCGGCCATCGCAAAGGAATTATGCGGCGCCAGCAGACCCGGCCATTTTGACGGTGTGGCAACCGTGGTCATGAAGCTATTCAATATCGTGATGCCGCAAATTGCCGTATTCGGCAAAAAAGATTTCCAGCAATTATTTATCATTCGTGAGCTAGTCAGGCAATTTAACCTGCCGGTCAGCATCATTGCGGGCGATACGGTGCGCGAACCCAGCGGACTGGCAATGAGTTCACGCAACGGCTACCTGACGCCTGATCAGAAATCCGAAGCCTCCGCACTCAATGCCTGTCTCAAAAAAATAGTCGATAGCATCCAGCAAGGCAACACGGATTTTACTGCGTTAGAACAGGCCGCCGCGCTGGCGTTAAACACAAAAGGCTGGGTCACCGACTATGTTTCCATCCGCGCAAGCAATACCCTGCGGCCGGCAGCCGGACAGGACACCCGGCTGGTTGTGCTGGCAGCGGCAAAAATAGGCAATACGCGTCTGATAGATAATATTGAGTTCACCCGAACCTGATTTGAATCAAACCTTTCGGCCATTTCGATTTCCAAGCAGGTAACGGCACATCAGCGAACAGCTGAGCCATGCAATAGCACTGCGATGCAGAGTCAACACTCATTATTCATTAATAATTGGAATAAGTGTTTGAAAAGACTATAATACGTTCCCTTTTCATAAATGGTTAAGCACATGCAAAGAATCATGCTTAAATCTAAATTGCACCGCGTACATGTGACGCACTCAGAGCTTCACTATGAGGGAAGCTGTGCAATCGACGAAGAGCTGTTAGAAGCAGCGAATATCTGTGAATACGAGCAAATCAGTATTTACAACGTAACCAATGGCCAGCGCTTTACCACGTATGCCATCCGGGCCGAACGCCACTCCGGCATCATTTCGGTGAATGGCGCTGCCGCACACAGGGCGCATCCGCAGGATATTATCATTATCGCCAGCTTCGCCAACTATGACGAGGCAGAACTCAAAACATACAGCCCGCAACTGGTATATGTTGACAATCACAACCGCATACAATCACAACGCAACGCAATTCCCGCACAGGCCGCATAAATGACACAAAAAACACAGACCATAGCCTCTAACAACGAACACCTAGAGGCTATGAAACTCGCAGTCATCGATGCTATCGAAGACATCAAAGGTTTCGACATCACCGTTATGGATGTGCGTAAGCTCACCAGCATGACCAACTACATGATTGTGGCCTCTGCCAACTCCAGCCGCCAGGCCAAGGCCGTGGCCGACAATGTACGTGAGAAGCTCAAGGAAAAAGGCTTTGCCATCCGCGGCACGGAAGGTGAAAAAGAAGGCGAATGGGTTCTGGTCGACCTGGACGACATCGTCGTGCATATCATGGTGCCGGCTACCCGTGCTTATTACAACCTGGAGCAGCTATGGGGCGAGGCAGAAAGCCGCCGTAGCCACATCAAGGCAGAAGAATAATCTCCCCGTCATGACGGATACTGATTTGCTCTCCGCAGCATCCGTCATTCACCGCAGGCCTTTCCAAGTTGAAGTTAAGAATCATTAGCGTTGGTCACAAGATGCCGAGCTGGGTTGAAACCGCCTGCGCTGATTTCACCAAACGCATGCCTCGCGAATTATCCGTTGAAATCGTTGACATCAAGCCTGAAAAACGCGCAGCGGGCAACAGCACCGAAAACATCCAGCTCATTGAAGCCAAAAGAATCCTCGAAGCTGCCGGCCGCGATTATCTGATCGCCTGCGATGAACGCGGCCAGGAAGTCACCACGCTACAGCTCGCCGACAAAATGAAAACCTGGCAAACGTTTGGACGCGATGTCAGCATTGTCATTGGCGGCGCCGATGGCATCCATAGCAGCCTGAAGCAGCAGGCAGACTGGCTATGGGGTCTTTCCAAACTCACCCTGCCCCATGCCTTTGTGCGCGTGCTGCTCACCGAACAGCTTTACCGCGCTCATAGCGTCATTCAGAACCATCCTTACCATCGTGAATAAACGCGGGGCTCAAACCGTCGCAAACAAACTGGCATAGTAAATGCTAATCCTTATGTAAAAGGTACATTCAGCGCCGGGTATGGCTGTGATACGCACCACATCTATACTTAACTGCAGAAAATTGCACTTTTTTGGCAAGCTCAAGTTTGCAAACCTTAAAGTTGCAAACTTGATTCTAAAAACGACGGGGGAGCTAGTTTCTATGGATAATCAATGTTTAATTCTTTTATCAAAGTTTTCGGTAGCGGCCAGAAAATTCATAGGCTCTGTCAATTCCGCAAAAATGATACGCGACAACCATTACGCGAGCGATATTTTTCAGCAGATTGATGAGATTGGTGATGAGGAGCTGATTTTATTATCCCTGGATTTACAAAACGTCCTGGGCATGCTCAAACTGCCGGAAATTGAAAAGGAAACCCTGCACGAAGCAGCTAAAGAGAAGTATGTATTTGGCGCCAGGGGCTAAAGGCTGGCAAATCCCAAAAAGCTCCGGACAAAAAATCACAGGATAAAAGAATCGCAGGATAACAATTCGCAGGCCGAACTTTTCTGAACTATTTGCTAAACTGTGGGACTCAACTGCGGAGCCTCTCAGTCTATGCAAATTACAACACCCCGGTATACAAAATCTCTAGTCTGGTTTCGCCGCGACCTGCGTGATTACGATCATGCAGCGCTTTATCATGCACTCAAACATTCCGCCCAAGTCTATTGCACATTCATTTTTGATACGGGCATTCTGGATAAACTCACCGATAAACACGACCGCCGGGTGGAATTTATCTGGGAAAGCGTGAAGGAACTTAAATCCGCACTGCAGGAAAAGGGCGGCGACCTGATCGTGCTGCACGGCGATGCAAAAAGTGAAATCCATCAACTGGCAAAGCAATTGCAGGTTGAAGCGGTATTCACCAACCATGACTATGAACCGGAAGCCATCGCACGCGACTTGCATGTTGCAGGCCAACTTCAAAACAATGGCATCGCATTCCATCATTTTAAAGATCAGGTGATTTTTGAGAAAGATGAAGTGTTAAGCATCACAGGCAAACCCTACAGCGTTTTTACCCCCTATAAAAATATGTGGCTTAAAAACATCAATGATTTTTACCTGAGCGCCTACCCGGTTGACCGCTATGCAAAGCGCCTGGCAAAAACAGATGGCGATCAGGATTTAGGCAAGCTGATGAGCCTGGAGTCACTTGGTTTCGAACGCACCAATCTATCGGCACTGCGTCTGCCAGCCGGAATGAGCGGCGCCGCCCTGTTATTCACGGAGTTTGAAAATCGCATGCAGCGCTATAAAGAAGCGCGAGACTTTCCCGGCATCAAAGGGGTTTCCTACCTGTCAGTCCACCTGCGTTTTGGCACCGCATCCATCCGGCATCTGGCGCGTGTCGCAATGCAGGCAGGCAACGCCGGCGGCGAGACATGGCTGTCAGAACTGATCTGGCGTGATTTCTATTTCCAGATACTGCATCACCATCCGCACATTGCTGAAGGCAAAGCATTTAAAGCAGAGTTTGAATCCCTGCCATTCCCCAACAACCCTGATTATTTCAAAGCCTGGTGCGAGGGAAAAACCGGCTACCCGCTCGTTGATGCGGCAATGCGACAGCTTAACAACACAGGCTTCATGCACAATCGCCTGCGCATGGTAACGGCTAGTTTTCTGGTTAAAGACCTGCTGGTAGACTGGCGCTGGGGGGAACGATACTTTGCGGAAAAACTGATTGACTTTGATTTAAGCGCAAACAATGGTGGCTGGCAGTGGGCAGCCTCTACAGGCTGTGATGCCCAGCCCTGGTTCAGGATTTTCAACCCGACGACGCAAAGCGAACGCTTTGACGCAAACGGACGCTTTATCCGCAAATACGTCACCGAACTGAACCAATGCAATGATAAGGAAATCCACGCTCCCTGGCTGATGACGGCTGAACGGCAATCCACAATCAATGTCATCATCGGACGCGATTACCCGCAGCCGATTGCAAATCACAGCATCCAGCGCGATCTGGCATTAAGTTTATATAAAAACAAACAGTAGCAGCCGAGCTGAAAGCGCACTAAGCAGTTGAATATAACTGACTATATAATTTTATGACCCCACAAAACCCGCGCCTGGCTGCGACCGCCGGAGAAATGTTGCATTTATACAACATTTCGTTTGTTTTACATTTAGTAACAAATTATATTAATGGACAGAAATGCCCCGCTCATGAATAATTGAACACTGGGATGGTACAGATTTTCAAGAATTATCAATTTCTAATAAAACCAAGAATCACCAATAAGAAATTAATACAAAATGCAGACAAAACTAATTAAATTATTTACAGCATGCCTCTTTGGCCTGTTAATCACCGGTTGCGCATCGCAGGCGAACAAAGACCCGCTGGAAGGCATGAACCGGGGCATCTACAAGTTCAACGACGTTGCCGACAAGGCCGTGTTTAAACCCGTGGCAAAAGGCTACAAAGCCATCGCACCGACACCCGTGCGCACCGGCATCAACAATTTCTTTAACAACCTGCGCACGATTACCAGCGTGCTGAACAACCTGCTGCAATTCAAACTGGCTGACGCATTCAGCGAAACAGGCCGCTTTGTCATCAACAGCACTTTTGGTATAGCCGGCTTTATCGACGTAGCAGGCATGGACAATGTGCCGGTAAACAAAGAAGACTTCGGTCAAACGCTGGGATACTGGGGTGTAGGCAATGGGGCATACATTGTGCTGCCATTCCTGGGCCCATCCACCGTACGTGACACGACAGGCCTGATTTTTGATACCGCGACTACAGACCCGATCCACTACACACACAATATCGGTGAAATACGCCTGCACAACCAGTTGCGCCTTGCCCAGTTCATTGATAAACGCACCGAACTGCTTGACGCTACCGACCTGGTTGACGAAGCGTCGCTCGACCCTTATGCGTTCATGCGTGATGCTTACCTGCAACACCGCGCCAATGCGGTTGAAGACGGCGTAGAGACAAAAGAGCCGATCAAAGATGAGTTTGAAGAAGTCGACACTGAGAACAAACCTGAAAGCAAATAATAGCGTTCAGCGCCATTAAACAAAAAGGCCCCGAAATCCGGGGCCTTTTTGTTTGGGTCTAGTTCAACGTATTGGAAACGCGCTTAATCTGCCGACTTCACCACCACTTAATCTGAAGCAACAGTCATGCGCTCAATCAGGATAGAACCAACCTGCTTCGAGCCCTGAATCTGAATATCCGTGCCGACCCCTGCTATCATTTTCAACATTTCAGCCATATTGCCGGCGATGGTAATTTCCTCTACCGGGTGAACAATCACGCCATTTTCAACCCAGAACCCAGCGGCTCCGCGCGAATAATCACCTGTCACCATATTGATCCCATGACCCAATAACTCAGTCACCACCAATCCGGTGCCCATTTGCTGCAACAGGCGGGCAAAGTCATGCTCGCTCGGCTGTACGATCAGGTTATGATTACCGCCCGCATTACCGGTCGTTTGCATGCCGAGTTTACGTGCTGAATAACTGGAAAGGACATAGCCCTGCAGCACGCCATTCTCTACCAGCTGGCGCGCCCTTGTAGATACCCCTTCATTATCAAACGGGCTGCTTGCCAACCCTTTCCTGATAAACGGGTCTTCATAAATATTAAGCAGCGGAGACGCGATCTGCTTACCCAGGCTGTTCAGCAAAAAGGATGACTTACGGTATAGGTTGCCGCCTGATATGGCACTGATCAAGGTTGAAATCAGGCCACTGGCGAGCGAGGCCTCGAACAATACCGGCACCTGACAGGTTCTGATCTTTTGCGCACCCAATCTGCGCACCGTACGCTCGCCGGCGATCCTGCCTATATCCGCTGCCGGCATCAGGTCTTCTGACGCACGTGCGGTGCTGTACCAATAATCGCGCTGCATGCTGCTGCCTGACTCGGCAATCACCGAACAGCTGACGCCATGGCGTGAACTCGGATACCCGCCGGTGAACCCGTGGCTATTACTGTAGGAAAAAAATCCTGTGCCGCTTGAAACACTGGCTCCTTCTGAGTTTGTGATACGGGAATCCACCTGCAAAGCTGCCGTTTCGCAGGCCTTTGCAACTTCAATGGCCGCATCTACAGAAATATCCCACGGGTGATTCAGGTCCAGATCCGGAATCACATCGGCCAGCAGCGCGGCATCAGCCAACCCGCAGAAATCATCCTGTGCCGTGTACTTGGCTATATTGCATGCTGCGGCCACTGTATCCGCCAGCGCCTGCGTGCTGAGGTCTGAAGTGCTGGCATGCCCTTTCCGTTTGCCAAAATATACGGTGACGGACATGCCTTTGTCGCGATTGTATTCAATATTCTCAACCTCGCCCATGCGCACGGAAACATTCTGGCCAATGCTCAAGCTCAGCTCGGCTTCAGCAGAACTCGCTCCCAGTCGCTTTGCGACTTTAAGCACATCCTCGGACATTTGTTTAATTTCATCGAATGAATAACTGAAACCTGAATCTGACATAACGCTTTCTTCTAATAAAAATGTACGCTAAAAACTAAAGGACAAGGCTGTTATAATACCGCAGTATGAAACCTAAAAAGACAATTAAAGGCACTGAATTAAGCAATGAGCCTATTTCAGAAGCCGATTTACCGCCAAGTAAAACAAAATTAAAAGCTGAGGCGGACGCGCTACAGGCGCTTGGCGTCCGCTTGTCTGAGCTTCCTAAAGACAAACTGCTTAAACTGGATCTGCCTGAAGATGTCCTCACGGCAATTCTGGATACAAAAAAGATTACCGCCAATGGTGCGATCAGGCGACACCGCCAGTACCTGGGCAAGCTGATGCGCGAAATCGACACTGCGCCTATCGCTGAGCAGCTGGCACGCTGGGATGGCAAACACACTGCAGAAAACGCCTACTTTCATGGCCTGGAACGCTGGCGCGACCGTTTAATCAATGACGCCAATGCGCTATCAGAATTCATGGCCTTG
>Ga0208116_1000099_pt1 | contig 33267 bp, 28 predicted proteins | sample LakWasMeta9_HOW4_2_FD_183859 | JGI IMG/M metagenome (GOLD analysis project Ga0208116, IMG submission 183859) | Freshwater sediment methanotrophic microbial communities from Lake Washington under simulated oxygen tension - Sediment Metagenome... | ecosystem: Environmental > Aquatic > Freshwater >... | reverse complement strand
CAGAAATTGCTGCATACGGACGATAGAGGATGGGGCAGGTATGGCGACCGCCTTCCCTAGATGGTCAAAGCATTTACTCTGATTTTTACGCACTTTTAAAAAGCTCAGCTCGCTATGGCAGTGGGGACATAGGTCATGGAGCCAGACCTGGTGTCTGGTACATGCCACTGCCAGTTTGATTTGCCAACCAATACGCCAATAGGACTCTTCCTGCAGGCATAGCGGACAATAACGTAGCCGTGTTGATATGAGATGAATATTTGGCAACGCGCAAATTTGTTCCAGCGACGGCTCGGACTGCGAATAACCTGTCCAATCAGCTTCAGAAAAAACCTTATAGAGTTTTTCAAAATCCACAGTTGCAGTGCCTTTACCGTCTAACAACCATCGAAAGGAAGGATAGGTATTCTCATTGGCCAAGCGCGTTAGATACCCAATCGGATTTTCATCAGGAAAACATTTGGTACGGATCGGTGGGCAAATTAGTGTTAATGACTCGTTGCTCATAACGTTGCTCCCTTCTTTGGGACGAGCTCAACCGCAGGGGCTTTGTAAAAAACCATGCCGCGCTGATCCAATCTCTGGCCGATAAACTGCGGGTTAAAGGGATTCAATTTGCCGACGCCTTCCACCCAAATCGATTCGCTGAAAGAAAGTTCAAGGCATTGCCGGTCTATCCCCGGTAGTTGCTGATTCACGGCAATTTGGTAAGCACCAAGCATCAGTTTGACGATGTAATCCATGATGCCATTGGTGGCGAAATGCATTTGCCTAGCTATACCGTCTTGCTGTAAATCCAAGGGTGATGGCATCGCCAATGCCACATCAATCTTTTTGATGACGCCAAGAAAGTGACTACGACTGGTCGGGCATTCCAAATCGAAAGGTTTTAGATCGATGCGCCGACAAAAGCGGCGGCGTAGCTGCTCATTAGCATCCAAAATGACTTGGGTACGCTCCAGACCCATAATCACGGTCGATACCTGGGCGTTATCGATTAGGGTTTTCAGCCAGTCCGCGACTTCTGCCGGTGCCCGTTTATGGCCCCGGTCGATGAAGTGCTGCATTTCATCGAACAGTATCAGCTTGGTGTTGCAGGCTTTGATCAAATGCAGGATACGAATAGTTTTATCAATGGCCGATCCACGATGAAAAATTGGATCTCCCAATTGAACCAACATTTCTTCCGCTAAATTTTTGATCGTGGGTAGCGCCGGAATTTTGATGGCCAACACCGGTATGTTTTTACAGTCGGTCTGATCGACAGGCGGAAATTCCTTCATCAGCATATTCATCAGCGTGGTTTTACCGGTACCGGATGGACCGACCAGCCAGTAATTCTTGGAAAGTCCGGTTTGTTGATTAAAGAGATAAGCATCCTTTAGTAAGCGATAGGCCTCGTTGAAGGCTGGATACTTGACGATGAGTCGGGACACGCTGGCCCAGGTTTGGTTGAGAGTATTTTGATCACACATGCTAGGGCTCCTTACTGTCGACATCAAAGTCAGGGATGTCGTCAGTGTGATAGTTCTTATCGTCTGGCTTGCGAACTTTTTCCGGTAACGTGTTGGAGGAAAAAGGTGTTTGTTGTAGTTCTTTGGTGTTGTAACGGGCGGCTTTTTTACGTTGGCTGAGTTTTTTGTTGTTGTTAGCTAACGCGATGAGCTGACGCAGTTTTTCTTTGCCCTGTTCGTAAATCGAAACATCCATGCGTTCGGCATTGGTCAGGTTGGCATGCCGGCGAATTAATAAGTGCTGGGCCAGCGTAAGCTTGTTAGCATACTCGGGGTAGGTGCAGGGTACTGTGAAATAGTCTCCCTGCTGTTCATCGAACACCCAAATCTCGCCCAGGTCTTCTGGATTAATCCGGATAGTGGCTGATCCAACACCGCGTTTGCGCAAAGTAGCGAGTTCCGCCGAGTTGTACATTAACCCTTTAAATTGCACGCCTTCATGGCCCAATTTTGGGTTTTTCTGGAACGCCAAAATTAAGTCCAGCTTTTCTTTACTTTCCGGCAGCACGGGCTCAATGATTTTCAGGCCATCTTGCCATGCTAGAGCTGGCGTAATACCGAGGCTTTTGTGAGGGGCTTGGCTATAGACGTCGATCAGCCAGACGTGCAGTAATTTCTTAAATTCAGCCAAAGTTAAACAGGCTAAATTTTCTGAATCGTAATCGCCTCGTTCGTTAATATTGGAGAATGTGGTTCCTGCGATCTTGTGGCTAAGCTGGTGATTAAAGGTGCCTAAAAACCGCTCAATGGCACCTTTGTAATGCGGCTGTTTTTTCGGACAGAAGATGAGTTCGATATTCAGTTCGGCGCACATACGTTTCAGCTGTTCAGAATGGAATTCCAATCCGTTATCGCAAACCAGCGTGACCGGAATTCCGTAGGCAAGCCATGGGTTTTCGACCTCCGGATAGTCCAGTGATACATAGTTTTTCGGCATAATCGCATGCCGAAGTGCACGCATTACCGCAATTTGTGACGGCGGTTCGAATCCAACTTCAAATCCCAGCGGTTTGCGGGTTTTGCGATCAAGAATATACGTAACCGTGGGTCTACCGATGGTTAATCCGGTTAGATCATCGATAATCAATAGATCCAGCGGCGTGTGGTCAACTTCGGCTCGTTCCAGTATATATTTGGGTTCAGGGCCTCTACCGGAAGCCCGGAAATATTTGTCGGCCGCTTGCCTGCCTTTCCGGGCCGCCATGACCAAGTACTCATCATATGTTCGAACATAACGATACACTGTTGCTCTACTAGGAATGGCTAGAGGGGCATTTCGATTGACGTTTAAACTCTTAATTTTGTGTTTTAACGCCGAATAAACATCATCAATGCTGTTGCCTTCAGTTTTCAGATAGATTTCATCAATGAGCTGTTGTACGAGCTGTTCCAAATCTTTGATAATTCGGCGCTTATTTTTTGGGCCTCGTTTTCTTTTTATTAGAGCCGTGACAGAGCGATCGGCCTTAATCCAGTTTTTCCACCACAAATACACAGTTAGTGACGACGGTGGTTGGGGATCGTTAAATTCGTCAGCAACCACTTTAATCACTTGGGGAAGTCGGAGGCATGTGACGCTTTCTCCGTACAGCTCTTCAGCTTTTTTCAGGTATTTGAGTCGGTAAAGGACCTCCTGTTGTACATCTTCTGGATAAGCGGATAAATCACTTTCCAGCCTCTGATTGTTTTCCGTTGTTGTCGCAAAACTAACGCTTTGCCGCCCGCATAAAATGAGCTGTCCCAAGCCCATAAAACCCAAAAGCTCCTGCTTTGAATAACTGCTTAATGCCAGATTGCTTTTTCGCTCCAATTGGCATTGCCCATCCTCAAGCATCCGGACCAGACGGTACGGAACACCGTTCAAAATTAACTCCTGTCCGGTATGTAAAGAAGCAAGTTTCATGGTAATGATCTCCATTGACGGGGGCAAAAAGTAAGCTGGTATTGCTGAGCGGCTGATCGAGGTCGACTCCAATGTGCAGCTGTGCGATCAGAGCAAAGGCGAGGGATTGAAACCCTAAAAAACGGCAGAATGCTTCAAATGTTGGATCGGTTGTATTAGTTGCCCACAATTTGGCCTGTTCTGAAGTATGAGCGGAAATCTCAAATCGTAGGTAGGGTCGCAGGATCAAAAAATTCCTGATTCGATTGGGAAAATTCAGCTCTTGATCAGTCATTACGATGAAGTGAAAGCCCTTCTCCGTCAGGAACTGATTTGCCAGTTGTAACCGTTCTTGTACTTGTGGCGAACGCAACTTAGTTAGAGGCTTGACTTCTACATACCAGATTTCGCCGTTATAAAAGGTCAATTCAAAATCCGGCGTATATCGATACATCCTGCCTAGGCAGGGAAGGTAAAGTGTTTCCGGCTGCTCGCGGAATGCAATAACCGCAGGGGAAAACTCAAAGCAATAACAAGCTTTTTGTTCGAGTTGGGACTCCCATGCAATCATGCGCTTCATTTTGGTTGAAGGAAATTGGCCTCGAACTAGACCTCGAGAGGGCGTCACTGGCTCTCTGGCTCGTTCGGCTTTAGGCTGCGGCACGATATTTAGGCGCAATGCGGCGCCTTGATCAGCGGTTATATCCTGACCATATAATTTTTTGGACATAGCAATTCCTTACCGATCACGGCAATAATTTTTTCAGACCATAGGAAACAACGGAGAATGGCTTGACCAGATTTGTAAGCGGTGAGATACTTTACTTGCTAAGGGCGAGGTATCAGCTTCGCTTAGTTAAATTTGGGGCAATCTTCGTGGTTGTCCCACTCATTATTCCTAGTTTTTTCTTTAATTTAGTTAGCATCCACCTCTTTTAGGTAATGTTCTAGTCAATGAACAGAACAAATATTTTAAAACTTACCGAACTACGCAGCTTAAATAGTGAAGGCAATTCTACGTCAATAAGTAGAACATTTCAACAGAAAGACGACGTCCTGCTTTTAGATGTTATTAAAGCCGGTTTCGGTCTTCAAACGGATGCAGAACTAGCGGGCTTCTTAGGGATAACCCGGAGCGCTCTCTGTACTGTACGCCATAAAACAAAGAAGCTAGGTCCAAAGTCAAAATTTAACGTTCTTGATAAAATAGCATTTTTAGGCGTCAGAAATTGGGCTGAACGCCTTACTGGCCCTTATATAGGGCAGCGTCTTCATGAATTGAGTGTTAATAGAGCAAGGTATGTGGGGCTGAAAAAGACGCCTCACGATAACCTCCTTGCGGCCGAGATGTCTTTACCCGATGAAATTAAGCTCTGCTTGAATATTGCTACCGACGAGGAACTCGCTGAGTTTTTAGGGGTACATCGCAATCATATATCAATGGTCAGGTCAGGAAAATCAAAGCTCGGAATTGATCCAAAATTAAAACTCTTGCGGCATCTTGATAAGATCGACTCAAATAGAGTTTACGAAGCAATCACTGACCCAGATGTGTTGATTGAAGCTATTCGAGCTTACACAAAAAAATTTGGTTGAAGCGCGTTATCGTTAAAAGCGTCATCGCCGACGCAAAACGACCCTCTGGCGCCGAAGTAAATTTGACCTCTTGAGGGAAATGGAGGTTTCCCTCATGTCATGTGTATTCCGCTGAAAACCACCACCTGTTCTAATACAAAACCGGCCAAATTTTTGCGGCCGGGTTTGGCCGATAATGCTCTGTCGGGCTTGAATAAGCGAGATCGACCCTAAGCTGCCGGATACCAATAAAGAGTTGAGGTCTGCTGCTAGGTATTTAGCGGACGCTCCTTTAGTCCAGGTACGAAAGCAACCACTTACGTTCAGCCCTGACCAGAGCTATATCTATTGCCTAAGTGCTCACGCAAAAAGTCGATAAAGCGTTGCGTTTTAGCCGGTAACAACCGCGTCTCGGTCACCGCGTAGACGGGGATTGATGGGCCCTCCCAATCGGGAATGATTCGACGTAACCGTCCTTGCTCCACGTCTTCGGCGACGATTTCCTCAGGCAGGATGGCGATCCCAAGATCGAGTATGGCCAGCCGCCGGATCAAGCCAACGCTATTCAGTTGAAACCGGCCGCCGACGCCTACCTCAACCGATTCATTCGAATTGTGCAATGTCCACGCATTGGCTTTTGCCGTTTTTAATTCGATGCATTCGTGCTGCGCCAAATCGGCTGGATGAGCAGGTTCGCCAAAATTTTTGAGATAGCGTGGCGAAGCGTAGAGATAGCACGCCAAGTTGGCCAACCGACGCGCAATCAGACTCGAGCTCGGTGGGTTGCCCATGCGGATGGCGACGTCGAAGGGCTCGGCCACGAGGTCAACCAGCCGAGGCGTCAGGTCAAAATCGAAGCTGATGCCAGGATATTGGAGAGCGAATTCCGCAATCAGTGGCGCCAGATAGATATTGGCAAAATCCACCGGCAGTGAAGCGCGCAATACGCCACTTGGCTGAGCCAACATCTCTCCAAGCTGTTCATGGGCTAGTTTCGCCTCATCGACGATACGTTTGCAGCGCTCGAAATAAATCTGACCAGCCTCCGTCAACTCGATCTTGCGTGTTGTTCGGTGCAGCAGCCGCAGTCCAATGGCTTTTTCCAGAGCACTGATCCGGCGAGATACCGTGGAGTTGGGTATCCCGACTGCCTCAGCGGCATTCCGAAAGCCTCGCGCTTTGACGACTTCGACGAATAAAGCCATGTCATTTAAAAGTTCCACTAGCATTGCTCCATTAATGGATCAAAGATTTCGATTTTACCTACTTTATCCCGATCCGGCTTTGGTAGATCATGTTTCCACCATAAATCACTGAGGAACACACCATGAGCCAACTCTTCACATCCGTTCGCATTGGTCGCCATACGCTGCCAAACCGCCTAGTCATGGCACCGATGACTCGGTCGCGCGCTGACGACGACGGAATCCCAAGCGACCTAGTCGCTCTCTATTATGCTCAACGTGCCAGTGCCGGTTTGATTATCACCGAAGGCGTCTTCCCGTCGGCTATGGGCAAGGGCTATGTGCGCACGCCGGGGATAGCGACCGATGCCCAAGCCACTGCCTGGAAAAAAGTGACTGAGGCCGTCCACGCCAACGATGGTCGTATCTTCATGCAACTGATGCACTGTGGCCGCATCTCGCATCCATCTCTGCTGCCGAATGACGCACAACCCGTCGCGCCTTCCGCCATTAAGCCAGCCGGCCAAATCTGGACAGCCAGCGGCTTGCAGGACTTTGTCACACCCCGCGCACTCAACCTGGACGAGATTGCCGGTGTAATCGATGACTACCGCATGGCTACCCGCCGCGCCCTAGAGGCCGGTTTCGATGGTGTCGAGCTCCACACTGCTTCCGGCTATTTGCCTGAACAGTTTCTGTCTTCCGGCAGCAACCAGCGGCAGGATCAATACGGTGGTTCTGTGGCGAATCGAGCCCGCTTTGTGCTGGACGTGCTGGGTGCGATGGTCGCCGAAGCCGGCGGGGATCGCGTCGGGATCAAAATTTCCCCGGAAATGAACTTCAACGACATCGTCGATGCCAATCCTCAAGAAACTTATACTTATCTGGTCGATCAACTACATGAACTCAATCTAGCTTACCTGCACGTCGCACTGTTCGGCGCCGCAGTCGATTACCACGCCCTGTTGCGCCCACGCTTTAACGGTGCTTACCTGATGGGTGGTGGTCTTGACCAGAAGAGTGCTGAAGCCGCGCTGGCCGATGGCCGAGCCGACGCGACGGTGTTCGGTAGCGCCTTCCTGGCGAACCCCGATCTGCCCGAGCGATTCCGCCAAGGCGTGGCACTCAACACCCCGGACAAGAACACGTTCTACACGCCCGGTGCCCAAGGCTACACTGATTACCCGTTGTTGAACGGAACGAACGCTAATTGAGGAATACTGTCATGAGCAATATCGCCCAACTACACCCCATGAACATCGGCAGCGGCTTTCGCGCTTACTCCCTACGAGGGGGCGAGATGGCCGAACCGATCGACCCTTTTCTCGGCGTCGATCATGCCTGGATCAGTAAGCCAACCTTCCAGCCGCATCCCCACGCGGGGTTTTCAGCGGTGTCCTACCTGTTTCTCGACTCGGAAACCGGGATCGATAATCGGGATTCGCTGGGGAATCGTAACCGCATTCAGCCAGGCGGTCTGCACTGGACGGCTGCCGGTCGCGGAGTCGTGCATGACGAGGTTCCTGCCGAAATCGGCAAGACCGTGCATATGTTGCAAATCTTCGTCAACCTGGCGGTTGAACGGCAGAACGCCGAACCGTTTGCGTTGAGCCTTGAGCCGTGGGACGTACCGATTGTGCAGTTGCCCGGAGTGAAGGTCCGCGTACCGCTTGGCTCCTTTGGTGAAGCACGTTCCCCTCTGCATCCACCGACGGAGATTTGCCTGCTCGATATCTCTCTTGATGAGGGGGCCAATCTGTCAGTGCCAGTCCCGACCGGCCATAGCGCTTTCATCATGCCGATCTTCGGCACACTGGAGATTAGCGGCGAATCCTTTGATGCCAACGAACCGAAGCTGCCCGTGTTTCCGGCCCAGGCAACGTCTCGTGAAATTACGCTGCAGGCGAAGCACGGCCACACCAAGGTCGTCCTGTTCTCCGGCTTGCCGTTGCGACAACCGGTGCATTGGCAGGGTTCTTTGGCGTTGGCATCACCTGAAGCCTTAGCGGAGCGTATTGCTGCTTATCAACGTGGTGAATTTGGCTCACTTTGACTCATTGGGGCAAGTAAATAGCCCCCGTTTACGGACACGTCACCCTGGTTATTTTGTTAGGAGAAACCGATGAATTACGAAAGAATTAGTGCTGAAAATGCGGCGCTGCTGTTGATCGACCATCAGGTCGGCACCATGTAACTGATCAAGAACATCGACCGCGAGCTTGCCTCCAGACAGTCGATCGCGCTGGCCAAAATGGCGAAGATTCTGAACATGCCGGTCGTCCTCACGTCCAGCCAGGAAAATAACACCCAAGGCCCGCTTCTTCCGGAAATCGCCGAGATCCTGCCCGAAGCGTACGAGGCACGGGTCAAGCGCCCCGGCGTGGTCAACGCCTGGGCCTATCCTGACTTCCACAAAGCGGTGCTCGCCACCGGGCGCAAGCAACTGATTATGGCGGGTGTGACCACCGACGTGTGCCTCATCTTCCCGGCGATTGACGCCGCGCGTGAAGGCTTTGCCGTGCAAGCCGTGATGGATGCTTCGGGCTCGCCCAGCGACCTTTCCGAAGAATTCTCGCGTCAGCGCATGCACGATGCAGGCGTTGTGCTCACCGCGACCAACACGCTCATGGCGGAAATCGCGCAGGACTGGTCGACCCCGACCGGGCAACAGCTGATCGGTTTGTTATTCAGCGATGTGTTTCCGGCCCTTGGAGCCGGCATCGCCTGAGCCATGCCAAAGACGACTGTATCGTGTAAGACGTATCATCGGCCAAAATGGCTAATGACATTGCCTTGAGGAGGATGGAACGCGGGTAGGCAAACTTGCCTACTCGTTATCTGCGATTGACGGCTTATAGAAATTGATTTGTCATTCAGTTTGCACATGCATATGTCTGAAATTGGCCGAACTGGAGCATTCCATCTGGGATAAACAATCGGAAAGACTAGCGGTTTTTTTCGGTTTGGAGCAAGTGGTGGTTTTGAAATCGAAATAGATGGCGTATTTAATCGGAATACGCACTTTGGACATGTCAGTTTTCGACGTGGAGTGAGTTGCGAACAAACCAGCGGCGACATCCAACGATCATCCTTGACCTATTTAATCTACTGAGACCGTGATCTCAGATGAACCAAAGTGTTCGAATAGCCCGAGCTGAAGTAGAAATAATCACTTGTGCCTTCTGTAAGTGCCTGTATTAGTCCAAAATAGACATTCTCGCCAGCCCCCGAGGCTGTCACTTGCAGCTTGGCGCACTCGGCCCCAAGGAGAAAAATCGCCTCACGCTCCTTCGACTCGTCCATGCGGCTACCATGGTGAAACTCGACGAGCGCTCTGTAGACAGCCCAAAACTTATTGGAGGTGCTCTTCGCAAGATTACCAGGTTGTGTAGCCCTTGTGACCGCCTTTGTCAGAATTCCAAGAGCTTGGGGTGGTGCATCATTTTTCATTCCCGCCTTCACGAACCACAGACCTAGCAACGCAGCGAGGGCGACATCGGGAAGAGGAGTTTCATCAGCGAGACGCCGCAGAACCGCCGCGATGTGATTGAGAGTTTTGTCGAACTTTGCTCGGAAGTCCCAAAGTGCAGAGATGACAGCAATGAATTGGGAATTGGCATCAAGGATGCTGATGCCTTGCCTTACGTCCTTTGCTTGCGCCAACTCATTAGGTATGAGGGATGCCAATTCCTCGAATCGGATGACAAGACCTACCCTCCATCCGCACAGTTTCGAGATAGATTGAGCAACTTCGGTGCGCGTCAATAAGCCAACCTCTTCAAGTCCGCCTAAGACATCCAGTGTGCAGATTCCATTGGGAGTATCGCTCTCCTCGCAAAAAATACGGAACGCGAGATCATCTGAGTAAAGGCGAAAGCTACTGTTTTCATCTCGGCAGAGCAGGGTAATCTCCTTTTGCTCGCGCCCAAACGGCCATCTATTATCTTCCTCGTCCGTCGAGGGAGGGATCGAGGGTTGGACTATTCTGCTCAAATGCGGTTTGAGGGCTTCTTGCAAGGCTGCACATTTGCCGCTCATTGGGCTACCCGAAAAAGGATGGACCAGCTCTGCGAGTGTTTCCAAAGTGGCTTTAGCGATAGCGACTTTTCCAAAAAATTGCACCATAGGATTGATCAGGCCAAGGTCGAACAGAACGAGCAAGGCGGTCAAATCAAGAAGCGGCGTGCGATCGCGCAGAGAGGCTGCGCTCGGAGGATTCCACTGCGGATCAACAAGCATTAACAGATGATATTTTCTATCGTCCACGCTTGAGACTTTCGCCATTTCCCACAGCTGAACAACATCGTGCACAGACGAGAGAACCAGCTTTGGTCGCCAGGAAAAGGGAACGACTGTCACCCCTTGCTGAAGTTGGTTTTCAAGTCGAGCATGAAAAGCCTCACGTTCTTCCGTGATACCAATAATTGCCTTGAATTGGGCGGCCAGTTCCTCAGGCGATGTGTCGCTCCGAATTTCTCCATTTTTGATGATGGGGGAATTGGGAAACTTGATGAAGAATGCTTCGGCTCTCTGATGGAACTCAGTCAGCTCCTGTTGCGAAGGCGCGTTCGTTTCAGTGAGGGTGGCCGTGAGGAACATCATCAAGTAAATGCCCTCTTGAACCTCTGAGTTGGGGTCTGCCAATTGGCCCATTTTGACTGCCAGAGCCAGGAGCCGATTGCTAGTCGGATCAGAATGTTGAATCAGGTTAAATAGCAGTCTGATGCAATCCATCCTCTGTGTGTTCGACTTCGCTGATTCAAGAATTTTTTCTGCGGCCTCGATCGCTTCTTGGACATAACCGCACCTCACCATTATGGCTACATAAGTATTCAGCGCCAAGCTATCGAGGATGCCGCCGGCAAGCATCTGTTCAAGAATCTGACGAGCTTCTTCGGTATAGCCCAGACGATCCAGCGCGAGTGCCTCGAACGCTTGCATGTTTGGGCCAGAGTCTACTCTGACCTTGAAATCCCTACACAGTTTGAGGAGTGATACCCAATCCTCAGTTGTAGCCAAAGCAAGCCCCACATGGGCTGCCATTGCGGGTGATGGCTCCACTTTCTCCCTCACCCGTTTGGCAACCTCAATGATAATTGCAGCTTGTTTTGCGTCACTTGGGTTCAATTCCTGCAACAGGGTAACCGCCATAACGAATGGGCGGCCGAGCTCTTCATATCGTACAACGAGTGCCTGAATAGCCTCCTCGTTTCCAAGATTGTTCCGCTCAAGAGCCAAAAAATATTGAAGCACAGCAGCGTGCTCATGTAGAGATGGATCGGACTCCAACTCCGCAGTCCACTTCATAACGAGCCCGGGGCGCGCCATTTTGTGCGCGGAGAGTGTGGCAACGGTTACAGCCGGACCGAAAAGCTTTTGAGTTCTGTCGAAGGATAAAAAATGCTCCTCAAACCATTGAAGGCAGGCATTATGCTTTTGTGCTTCGTGCAAAATCAGTGTGCGTCGTAGATTTCGCCACTGTGAATCTGGAAGCCGGTCATTGGCTTCCAGAGCAATTGAGAATTCGCCGCACTGAGCCGCTAGCGACTCCAATGCTAATTGAACATTCTTGAAGTGCGGACGTAAACGCGCCACTTCGGCAAGCGTAGGCAATATCTCTTTCTGTTTTCCGATAATCGACGCGGTAGCCGCCCAGATATCGGCAATATGTTCAATGTTAGCGCCCCAGCCTGTCTCGCGCAGGGCATCAACGGCTGCGTTGATCGCCTGCCAAGCCTCCTTGACCAATTCCGGATTGATGCCCGCTAGTCCGCTTGGAGGCAGCACATCATCGACTGATTCTGGAGCACTCGCCTGGGCCAAAGAAAACTTCGCACGAGCTCCGAGTACCAGCAGCATCTGCTGCGTGTTGTCAGGCAAGTCGGGTAGTGCGAGGCCTGAATCACAGTCCACCAGAGCGTCAGCAGGCTTTGTGAACATCGTATGCGCGAGCGCTCGAGCTGTAAATTTTTCAGGGCCGCTGATCTTATCGGCAACTGAGATGGCTTCTTCGAACTTCCCCTCTGCCGCGAGCGCTCTCGATTTAGTGGAGAGTACCACAGGTTCTTCTCCTGTTAGCGCTTCAAGCAAGTCTGGAAAGGATGTCGGGCCGTCCTCTTGATAGCGAAGGCGAATTTCCGCCTCGGCCCAGGCGGCAAGATATTTCGCGAGAGGATTGACTTGATGTGCGAGTTTGAAGGCATCGCTCGCCGTCTGGTCAAAGCCGGATACCGTCTGGAATTTCCCGCGCAAGAACCAGTATTCTGCTTCTTCAAGTGGCGTAGCCGCTTCGAGCATTGCTTCTGCCGTGTTTAGTTCCTTTGTGACACGTTCGAGGGAGCTGGTACGCAGGAGCACCTTGGTTTGATTCAAGTGCCAGGCAAGAGTACCAGGTGAGGGAGCGACCCAGTGCTCTTCCGCAGGCGCTGCGAGGGCGTCTATGAAGGCAGCGCTGCGGGCTGTAATTCCTTGTGTTACTCCCTTAACCACGCTCAGCCGCTCTTCGACCTGCATCCCAGGGTGCGTTTCTTCGATGCTGATATCTATCGCATGTCCTGCGCGAGACAGCTCGTTCTGCCGTTCGATGTCTGCGGATAGATCTATTTGAGTCTGCAAGTGGTGCTGGATGGGAACTCGCAGAGTGACATACTGCTGGTCCACCGGCAGATTAGTCACGTCGATTCGGCGGAGCTCATCCCGCACCCAGACATAATAAAGTGGGCAATCAACTGGGTCTGGATCCACTTGGAGATTACATATTACAAGCAGAATTGGTTCTACGATCCTATTGTAATAGCGAATGGTCGACGCCTTGAGCTGAATTGAGATGAATTTGCCATCTGCCGAGATATCCGGAGAGCGCGTGCCCTTGAGCTGGACGCGGAAGATATCTGTCGCGCGTTGGCCTGGCGTCGTTTGAACTTGGTAATCCAAGCCGTAGTCGTCCGTCCCACCCAAGTCATGCGGCCTCCAGTTCCTTGGGCACCGCGCCCTGAAGCAACGATCAGAGTCCGCATTTATGTCGTGCTGATCCCCGGTCTGGGGCAAAGGACCTTCGACTGGCATTACTTCTCCATAATTGGATTTCTATAGGATAGCGTGGGCATTGCGCTCTAGCTAGAGCTAAGGGCTCGGGCAATTTTTGCTTGCTAAATTGCCCCTACGGGATAACCTGAGCCAGCACAAAGACGCTACTGCTGCTTCTCGTATCAATGAATGCCGCGGGGCCTACTTATTATAGCAAGAGCGGACGCAGCAGCTGAGCGTCCGTTCTGATGTGCTTTGTATCTTGAGGCGTTTTTGATGAACAGGACCGAAACCAGCCTATCAATGCCCGCCGGCATGTTCATCCGGCAAGGCATTTAATAAATTTTGAGATTTCGTATAAGAATTATGAGATTTATTTAATAAATTATGAGATCTGACAAGCCGCTAACCACTTGTCGAGTGACACTATTAGTGTCAAAGAGGGTATTGATTCTTAAGCACTTTGACATTTTATTTGTCACGTCAGCTTTCGTAAGTGACACAGAAAGTGTCCAATCTCGGAAATAGTGACAAAGATAGTGTCAATTTAGTTGTAAAAATCTGAACTTGATCTGACAGCTTCTAAAATAAGTCTCGACGAAATCTTACACCGAATGTTAGAGTTCAACCCAAACCCTCCTTTACGAACGGGATATTGACTGTCTGGTTCATGCTAAGCTGCTGGCCATTGTTTTATGGCGAGCAGAAGTAGTATGCCATTCGAAAAAGCTAAATTTTTTTTGTGCTATTGACAATATTTTAAAATGCATTAAAGATAACAGCGTTGCCAGCTCGTTAGAGTGTTTTTCGTTCCTCTGTCTTTTGTTGGTAAATATTTAAATTCGCTTTATGCGGTTCATAATTTGTACGCTTTAAGCTTTTCCAGAAGCTTATGCCTGGAGAAGTGGGCAAAGGAGGAGATTATATATGCCAAAAATTGAAGAAGTCGTTCGCTCTCTTATAAAGGCTAAGGCTGGCGGTAGGCCGGGAGAAGCCGACAAACGAGCCCTTGTATTTGGATTGGATGAATACTCGACAGCGCAGAGACAACGGGGGGTGCTTCTCGTATTGTTACTATTGGTAGTATTGGTAGCGCCGCTTGTATTAATTTTGATCGAAATCCCTCCAGGAATTCTTCCCTACTTTCTAGGGGGATCTAGTGTGTTCGCGGTAGGGACCGTAAAGCTATTGTTGGACAAGTTCCAAGATGTGTCTACAGCACATACGCTTGCTATTGTGTGCCAGGGACTCGATAGTAAAGATGCTAAAGAAGTTCTTTCGGCTTGGCTCAATGAACGGGATAAGCGGAAAAAATAGTGAAAACTACAAGTCCTCTTTTAACGATCCCCATAATCGCAGTTTGCATGCTGCTCACCGCTTGCGTAGTGGACAACGCTTCCCTAAAAAAGGGGGGTGACCCCGCTCTAATTGAGACTACAACAAACTTGTCGCCTAAGTCTTCATTTTCGTTCGAAGTTTATTGCGACTTCCGCTGTCCCTTTTGCGCCCGTTTTTTTACGACGCTTCTAGCTGGCGCTAGATATGAGGATAAAGAACTGATTTATGTGTTCAAGCACTACCCTTTTCATTCAGGATCTGAGACTCTAGCTAGTTTTTACGAAGCTGCTGTGCTTAATTATCCGAACGAACGAGATGATCTGATTGAGAGTCTCTATCGATTCAGACCTCCAAGCTTCCTGTTCGAGACTCAGGAAGATGCTGAGAAAAAGATTCAGCAATTAATTACGGCTTTGAGCATTGCACATGGGTTTGACTTGCAACTGATCAAAAGAGATATGGAAGCACGGGACGTTGCTCTCAATATTTCTGAGTCCAAACGATCCGCAATAGAGCATGGTGTCAACAAAACCCCAACGGTCTTTTATCTTGGAAAGGAACTGACGCTTAGAGAACCCGAAGAATTGGCGCGTTTCATCCTTAAGGAGACTCCCCTACAAAACACAGATCCACCTTCCTCGCCTGTTGACTCTTGCTCCAGTTGTAAAAGCCCGAGGAGTTCGAAATGATCAAACTTTACCAAGGAGTTACTTTACGCCTAGCTAAAACCTTATTGATAGTAGCGTCAATTTCAAGTGTAGAGGCTGGGGATGTCCAGCGTTGTAGAGACCTATTTAACTCGGTTTCTACAGGAGTTAAAAAGCAACACATATACAATAATGATTTCGGTTCGGGTGTGTTTGTATGGAAGGTAAGCCCTACTGAATTCCGCATAGAACCTCCTCCCCCTCCACTAATTGTTAAGTCGGCGAGAGAGGCTCAAAGAAAAGTTGGTGACCTCGCAAGGAACAATAGTGAAGAAGGCAAGTTCACCATTTTGTTCCAAGGGATATCAGAAGCAGAGGCAATTGCTTTCAAGTCAATGCTGCAGCGAGATGCTCGTTATGAAGGTGACAATAGATTAAGTTCCGTTTTACTGGAAACGGAAAATAACGCAACGAAGGAAACCAAAGGTTATGAATTATTCAGAGAACCAGCGATTCGGGCACGTGACTTACTCCTGCGCCGTTATGATTGGTCTAAGGCGAAAGTGACTTCTGAAAAAGACGCAAATGTGTCAAGAAATCCTCCGCAAGAATTATATCGAATGATTGTAGAGCAACAGTCAGCCAGTTCTGAGAGTTTTTTGCTTAGGCTTAGGCTAAAATCATTGAAGTCATTGAAAAATAGGACTTCACAAATCATGACGTTACTCTCTGCTCCCAATTTGGCAAATGCAACTACGGAGCAAATGGCGCATGCTGTAATATATGAGTTAAAAAAATCTGATAAAGGGATAACCGCTGGAACGCTGAAAGTGATGGCAGGCGATTTCATTATTGCGCAAACATTCAGGGTTGAAGGCGGATGAATCGGAGCTGCGCGCTGCTTTCTGCAATGCCATGTGATCGGACTGCAGCCGAACAAATGTTTTCAAGTATCTGTAGTGGATCTTTTGCAGAAGAGTGGGCTCGGTCGCAACCTGAGAGTATAACATCAATGGAGTTTATCAACAGCTATCTAGATGTCATACCACGTGTTTGGACTCACATAAATCAGATGTTAAATGCTCTAAATATAACAATGATCCCAAATGCCACTTCGGGAGATTTGGTTAAGGCTTTTGAAACGTATGACGTTGTAGGACTTCTAGCACACCATGTAGAGGACTCATTTGGGAAGTCGTGCGGTATCGAATTCTCTGACCGAATAATCTCATCTAAAGATCTTGAAATAATTGCTCCAAAGGAAGAAGCGATAATTCACCTCGGCGTGTGCCGATCAATCCCGTTTATTGAACCGCTGAAAGCGAAGTGCGGACAGGTAAGGGTTATTGTGAGTCAAGCACAAGTTGAGCCCGAGTTCTATCTGCGGGCTTTTGCCTATACCGTACAACTTTGGCGCAATGTAGGCGGTGACTATGTACAGAGACACTTAGAAGTCAGGAATGCTATGCTAGATGAGTTAGGAGCAAAAATATGACATGGTTCCCTTTATTAATTTTTTATAATTCTAGTCTTTAATATAGGCCAAACACCTAAATTATTGTAAGTAAGCATCGTGATGTAGATGCTTAACCGTTCACGCCCTCGAAGCCCAAGGCAAGCAAGCCCAAGGCAAGCAAGCCAAAGCCGGGAATGGGAACCGGAAGGAGACAAGCCCCTACATTACCCCTTGCTAAAAGCTATGTGTGTTGAATAAGACGAAACAATTCAGCCTGATAACGGGCGTCTTGTAGTGCGTCGTGAGAGCCTGCTAGTTTTGGGTGGAGACTAGCAGCGATCTGACTTGATTTGGTTTGCTCCCATGAGCATCTGGCAAAACCCATATACAACGATTTAATGTCTAGGGCGGCAAAGCCGAAGGGATTTTCGCCAATATAGCGGTGAAAATAGTAATTGATAAAGGACCAGTCAAAGGCGGCATTAAAGCCTACGAATATAGGCGTACCGTTGGAACCGATAACATGAATAACCCAGTCGCGAAACTTTTGCATGGCCTCAGCAGGTGTGATGCCTTCTTGCTCCAATGTGTCCAGTGAAAGCCCTGTTATTGCCAAAGCCTCTGGAACTGCATTGCGAGTTGTTGGCTTTATCTGACAACTGAACGACTCCGTATCATCAAAGACAACACAAGCGCCAATTGTCAGCAAGCTGTACTCCCCTGGAATGGGGCCGGCAGCTTCTACATCCACTGATATGAAAATTTCACGTTTAGAATTCATGGTATAAGTGGCTCCGTTGGAACTAATGGAGGACGATTTTTAATGGCCTCCCAGTGCTTGCGAAAATCTCTTCGGCGCTCTTCTACGGTTCCAGTCTTTTTCCAATGATGGCCAGAAAACGAGTTAATGTCAAAAGGATGATCAGTGCCATCTTTTGCAAGGAGCATAGTGGGGTGGCCTCGCCCGAACGCATATCCCAATTCTAAGAAGCAATTTGGGCGGCAGCCAGTGATGTCAGCGATGACAACGCTACTGCGATGGAGTTTAGCGAAAATTTCTTCATCGATTCTGGCGTAATCATATGCCTGGTTTCCGTCAATTACTGTCAATTTATAACCAAGTTCGTCTTCTACCACCGGCTGAACAACAGTGTCAAAGAAATTCTGAACATCAGAATAATCCGGAAGCGCGGGATTAAGTAGCCGAACAACGAAAGCCTTGGGTGGCGAAATATCCTCAAGCAGGGCAATCATGTCGCGCACCCTTTCTGTAGCATCTTTACGGTTAGGAAAATCAATCCGGTTGATCCAGGTATGCGGTGAAATGTCACTTTCCGTTTGAAAAAGTCGCCGTGCATGGCTGCTTGATAGGCCATACTCGAAGATTCGCTGTGCACCGGTATTGGGTGGACAAAGTTTGAGATTCAGAGGGATAACGGGTTTGCCAGCATCGTGATACAGGTTTGCTAAAAATAACACCCCTTCGCCGCCGCCAACCGCGATCAGAATATCTCCACAACGAGCTTGAACTTCCATCCGTTTGCTATTCATGTTCCAATGCGCCGCGCTTTCAATCTGGACTAGATCAGAGCCACGTAACGTATCCCACAGGTGCTGATATTGCTCAGGAATCTGATCTTCGTTCTTGTGGTGTTTGACGGCGATAATGAGTGGATTAGGTGCGCCAGTCGGGCGACTCGCCAGATTCTTTTGGATGGTATCCCAGACTAGCCAATCAAAGCAGATTGGAAGACCATCAGATTTCCGTGACTTCTCGGCATCGACAGGGATGACGAAAGTGGTGCCCTTACGCAGCAATTCCTTAACCAGGACTTCCACTAATTGTCGTGCATGTCCAACTTCCTCGGCAGATGCGTACTTTTCCTCCTCTTCCTTGCTCGGAATGCTTCCTGCAATATGAATTCGACGCCCGAAAAGCGGTGATCTTGCCATTAGAAATCCTCCAAGATTGGCGATGGGCGCATATTTTTTGCAACTTCATGAAGATGTTTGAAGCTGAGCGGTTGATTAGGAAAAGCCGAAGCTAATGCCGCTGGATAAAGTCGAGTTCGAATATCTGAAAAAGTCCATCCGGGGGCTCCATTTTTTGGTCCTGTCACAGACGCTAACTCGGCTAACTGGCTTTCAGTAAGAGAAACACCAGTCAGATCCATTTTCAATAATTCCCGCCGTTCCTCTTCATTTGGTCGCAGGAACTCTTCTACTATCGCTGCTCGCCTTTGAAGAGCGGCATCAAGCACCGAAAGCCGGTTTGTGCAGAGAAATACGACTATCCTTCCACCAAATCGCCGTAAGTCATCTATGCATTGTATTAAGGTATTGACCGCAACCTTGTCTTCATGATGGCTATGCTCCTGTGACCGAGAAGCAGCCAGAGAGTCTCCTTCGTCAATAACCAATATTGCACGCCTGTTCTTTCCTGCTGATTGGATCACTTCTTGAAATGCCTGGGTCAATAAGGTGCCCATCTCACCAACTTTTCCACTTCCGCGCACCCTGTTGCTCAGCTTGAATAGCATAGAGTCTTCAGTGCCAGATTCTTTTGCTAAGCGATTGGCAATACATTCGGCCGTCGCCGTTTTTCCGGTGCCTACATCGCCATAAAAAATCACCAATGGATATTGATCTGCTACAAGATCGCAAAGGGGGAGTCGTTGTCCGTGATGCTTTTTGCTCCAATCTACCAGTTCATTAAGATTGAGCAGTAAGCGCAGTTGATCATGGATTTTTTCATAACGAGCATCAAATCCAAGAAGCGTTTTCTGCCGTGCCACCAAGCCGCTGTCGGGAAGCACCGTTTTGCTGTCGAAAATATTATTTTGGCTCATTTGCTGAAATCCTTACGCTGCATACCGTATGCGTTGCTGACATAGTTCCGACCTGAAGTGGATTTGAGTGTTGAATGACTAGTGTCTGCGTTGGAGGGGACCCAAGAGACACGAAGTTTCCCTTTCATTTTTGATCGCGCTAAGTCATTGTATTCTGGAGTGTACATCAGAATTATTTGGAGATTAGGTAGGTTCACGCGCGGCCAAAGCACGCCTCCTGGTCGGCTTGTGGCTAATGTGCCTGACTCTGTGTTAACGTCATAGCGTACCGCCTTTACTTCGCTAATTCCGCTAAATAAGGTCAAGTCCACTGCTTTTAAGTAGCCGTTTTTTGCGAGAACTTCAATGTCGTGTCCCCATTCACGCGCTTTTTCTTCGGAAACAGCACCTGTACTGCTTGCGATCATGACAATGTCGGCGGTGACTCTTCGCATTACGGATTCAATATCAGTGACTGAGTAAGTTTGAGTCGCGGTGCTTGAATAACTCATAACTCAATCCTCCACTCTGAATCGAGGGCCAAACAGTTCTTTCCATATTTCAATGTCGTTCTCGATAGAAGCATGGTTAGCGATTTCCCAAGCCTCCGTTGCGGCTTCCACAATTTCCAATCGCTCTTTCTCCGTAATGCGGCTGGCGACGTTATTACTTTTGCATACAGGATCAAGAATGACGACGGGATCGGAAAACCGTGAAGTTATCAGCCCGTTTTCCGGAAAACAAATGACTTCCTTCAATTCAGATTGAGCGATGTAAAGCAGAAAATCGCGAAAGCGTTTTTCGATCGATCCGTCCTTGCCATACTTTGCAAGTACATGGGCCATGATCAATTCGATGATGAAGGATTTCAGTGGCTTAATCGCGGCGTAATTTCTCCACCTTTTAGCCAGTCGCACCAACGTCCGGAAATCGCTATCAACATCCTTGCGATCACGTACGAACTTGATTTGGCAAGGGGCGCACGTTTGTATTTTGGAGCCGTCGTGTATGTCGTACTGCCATCCGTAACCTGGCCTGGCTGGATCTTCGATTACGGGAACGACGTCAACACTCAAGCCCGACTTGATAAATTTGACGGTCGCAGCTTTCCTCTGAATTTCGAAGTGATCAATAGCCTTGTTGGGATAAAGCTTAATCAGCAAATTGTAAATTGTTTCGCTCAAGCTCTCCAGGGTTTCCTTATCGACACTGCGACCAGATATATAGAACACCACATCGACATCTATGGGGTCTTCTGAAGTTTTTCGAAGAATTGTGTATTTCGCGAACGATCCGGCCTTTACTACCTTCGTAATTTTGATATCGGTTTGATCGTGCAATCTTTTACTTAGCTCATTGATAAGACGATCTACCTGCTCGTGGTACTCCTTGCGTTTGTCAGCAGGCAAGCGCAAGACATTGCTGTCGTAATATCGAAATTGGGTGTTGTTTATTGGCATTTGTTTCGTTCCTGGTTCAATTTTTTCCAAATATTGTTGGTTTCATCGGTTAGCGGCATTCGATATTGGGATAGATGTTATGCTTTCAAGGCGCCTCGTTAAGAAAAAATGCGTCAAACCGTTTGAAGCTTAATAAACTATCACAACAAAGTTATGTGAGCAATTAAAAAATGCTTCAAATTGATTGATGCGAAACTTTAGTTTAGAATCATTGGCATGCTAGTCACTATAATCAAGCTCAACTGACAACTTAGAATGAAATCCCTCAAACAGATCGCACTCATCCGAGCGGGCCATCCTTTCCGGGGAAGGATTGAAGATGTTCCGGGCGGAACTGCGCGGGTTATTCAAATGAAAGATGTCGATGCCGATCGCGGTGTCAACTGGGCGGGTTTGGCTGCGACCGAATTGGCAGGACGTAAACAGCCGGACTGGCTTAAGAAAGGGGATATGCTGTTTGCGGCTAGAGGCAACCGCTATTTCGCAATACTGCTGGAGGACGTACCTTTTGACACGGTATTATCCCCGCATTTTTTTCACCTGACCGTGAAACGCGAAGCGAAGGTTTTGCCGGGCTTTTTGGCCTGGCAAATCAACCAAGAGCCCATACAGCAGTATTTGCAAAAGTCCTCGCATGGCAGCCAGGTGCAAGCGATTGGGCGACAGGTGCTTGAAGACATGCCGCTTGCCATACCTCCGCTTGATAAACAGCATGCCATAATGGCGCTAAATAACGCTTGGCAGCAACAGCGGCGAGTGATGGACACTTTAACCGAAAACATGCAGCGCACGATGACCGGCATTGCCCGTCAGTTGCTGCGCGACAATTGAATAAATTAAGAGAAATCAGCTATGAACGACAACATGGATCAGATTAAACAGGAAGACATTAACAAAGCCGTGTGGGCGGCTTGCGACAGCTTTCGCGGCACCGTCGATCCCAGCATTTATAAGGACTACGTGTTGACGATGCTGTTTCTAAAATACATTTCGGATGTCTGGCAGGATCACTACGATCAATACCAGAAGGAACATGGCGACGAACCGGAATTGATCGAAGAGCTGATGAAAAATGAGCGCTTTGTTCTGCCCAAATCGGCCAGCTTTTATAAACTTTACGAGCGGCGGCACGAACCCGGCAATGGCGAGCGTATCGATCAAGCCTTACATGCCATCGAGGAAGCGAATATCACCAAACTGCGCGACGTGTTTCAGGACATTAGCTTCAATTCCAACAAGCTGGGCGACGACAAACAGAAGAACAACATTCTCCGTCATCTGCTGGAAGATTTCGATAAGGCCTCTTTAGATCTGCGTCCATCCCGAATCGGCAAACTGGACATCATCGGCGGCGCTTACGAATTTTTAATCAAGAATTTCGCAGCCAGCGCGGGCAAGAAAGCCGGCGAATTTTATACTCCGCCTGAAGTGTCCGACCTGATTGCCGAAATTCTGGAGCCGCGCGAAGGCGATGAAATTTGCGATCCGGCTTGCGGATCCGGTTCCTTGTTGATGAAGTGCGGACGCAAGGTGCGGGAAAACTTCAACGGTTCAAAGAAATATGCCTTGTTCGGCCAGGAAGCCATCGGTTCCACTTGGGCGCTGGCAAAGATGAACATGTTCCTGCACGGCGAGGACAATCATCGCATCGAGTGGGGTGATACGCTGCGCAATCCAAAACTGCTCAATCCGGATGAAACTCTGAAGCATTTCGACATCGTGACGGCCAATCCGCCATTCTCCCTGGAAAAATGGGGGCATGAAGAAGCGCAACACGACCGATTCGCCCGTTACCGGCGCGGGATTCCGCCCAAGACCAAGGGCGACTATGCCTTTATCCTGCACATGATCGAAACCCTCAAGCCCGGCACGGGGCGCATGGGCGTGGTCGTGCCGCACGGTGTGTTGTTCCGAGGCGCCGCCGAAGGTCAGATTCGCAAAAAACTGATTGAAGAAAACTTGCTGGATGCGGTTATCGGTCTGCCGGAAAAGCTGTTTTACGGCACGGGTATCCCGGCAGCTGTCCTAATTTTCAAAAAACGTAAAAACGATGACAAAGTATTGTTCATCGATGCCAGTCGGGACTACCGTGATGGCAAAAACCAGAATTTCCTGCGCCCGGAAGACATTAAAAAAATCGTCATCACCTATCGCCAACGGCAATCGGTTGATAAATACGCCTATCTGGCCAGCCTGGAAGACATTCAGGAAAACGACTTCAACCTGAATATCCCGCGCTATGTCGATACCTTCGAGGAAGAAGCGGAAATCGATTTGCTGGCGGTGCGCAAGGAACGTGAACAATTGAAGGCGCAATTGGCTGAGCTGGAAATCGAAATGGCGAAATATTTGGAAGAACTGGGTTATGAAAAATAAAATTGAACAAAGACATCACCAAACATTTGAATCCATTAAGCAAACCGATGCCAATGGTAACGAATATTGGTTTGCCAGAGCATTGGCTAAAATCCTGGGCTACGCCGAGTATCGTAATTTCTTGCCCGTCATTGAAAAAGCCAAAATAGCGTGTAAAAACAGCAACCAAACCTTACAAAACCATTTCGTGGAGATGCACGAGATGGTTACCATTGGTTCGGGGGCGGAAAGAATAATGGAATCTTATGCGCTTTCACGATACGCCTGTTATCTGATCGTACAAAATGCCGATCCTTCTAAGCCAGTAATCGCCAATGGCCAAACCTACTTTGCCATTCAGACCCGAAAGCAGGAATTGCAAAATGACGATGCCTTTAACCAACTGAAGGAAGATGAAAAAAGACTTTTTTTGAGAAATGAACTGAAAGAACATAACAAGCATCTCGTGGAAGCAGCTGCTAATGCCGGGGTGGAAAGCAATGTTGATTTTGCTGTTTTCCAGAACCATGGCTATAAAGGGCTGTATGGCGGCTTGGATGCGAAAGGAATTCACGCTAAAAAAGGCTTAAAAAAATCACAAAAAATCCTCGATCACATGGGTAGTACCGAATTAGCCGCAAACTTGTTCCGCGCCACGCAAACCGAAGAAAAGCTCAAGCGAGATAACATCCTGGGCAAACGGCAAGCCAACCAAACGCACTTTGAGGTTGGCCAGAAAGTCAGGCAAACCATACAGTCCCTGGGAGGTACTATGCCTGAAAACTTACCCACGCCTAAACAGAGCATTAGCAAAATCGAGCAACAGCAACAACAAAAGCTAATTCAAAGTGACGATGATGAAGCATCTTAAGAGGATAAGTTATGGTTTATAAAGGAACTAGTAAACTCGGTGATTTTTTTACCAGCCGTCGAGAACGGGGAGCACCCGGTCTGCCGCTGCTCTCGGTCACCATGAATCATGGCGTTGTGATTCGGAAATCACTGGATAGAAAGATGAAAACCGAATTATCCGACGAAGAGCATTTGTTGGTATACAAAGACGATATCGTCTACAACATGATGCGCATGTGGCAAGGCGCATCTGGTTTGTCTGATCGGGACGGTTTATTGAGTCCTGCCTATGTCGTGCTAGCCCCGAAGAAAGGAATCGATCCTTTATACGCCTCATATTTATTCAAAAGTTCGCGTCTAATTTACTTGTTTTGGGCTTATTCATACGGTTTAACTTCCGATAGGCTTCGTCTGTATTTCAACGATTTTAAGAGTATTCCGGTAAATATTCCGCCCTTACCGGAGCAAAGAAAAATTGGAATAATCCTCTTGACTTGGGATAAAGCCATAGCCATCACTGAACAATTGCTTACCAATAGCCAACAGCAGAAAAAAGCTTTGATATATCACTTACTTACTGGGAAAGTCCGTTTGTCAGAATTCGATGGAGACTGGAAAGAATTTAAGTTAATGCAGGTCTGTGAGTTCAAGAAAGGAAATGGACTTTCAAAAGAATTAATTTCTGACAATGGTAAATATAAATGCGTTCTTTATGGGGAGCTTTATACGAAATATCGTGAAGTTATTAAAAACGTCGTTAGCCACACCGATACAGAAGTCGTAACAAAATCAGTAGAAGGGGATATTTTAATACCATCATCTACGACAACATCAGGTATTGACTTAGCCAATGCCGTTGCTTTGTTGGAAGATAATGTTTTGCTTGGGGGTGATATAAACATCTTACGCCCAAATCGTAATTTAGTGTGCTCTATATTCCTTGCACATTTTTTAACTCATATTAAAAAGCATGATATTGCAGCCTTTGCCCAAGGAATTACTATTGTTCATTTGTATGGCAGCGATCTCAAGCCTCTCAAGGTTAAGCTTCCAAATTTAATAGAGCAACAAAAAATCTCTGCCGTTCTCACCTCCGCCGACCATGAAATCGAGATCTTGCAACAAAAACTTGACTATCTAAAGCAGGAAAAAAAGGCGCTCATGCAACAACTACTCACCGGCAAACGCCGCGTGAAGGTGGACGAATCATGAACAATGCTTCCCGATTCGCCGAAATCGACCGTCTCAAGTCCCGCCTGGACAGCCTGCGTCCGTTACCCCTGCACACCGTCAGGACCCTACACGAGCAACAAGTATTGGAATGGACCTACCATACCAACGCTATCGAAGGCAACACGCTGACCTTGAAGGAAACTAAGGTAGTGTTGGAAGGCATCACGATTGGCGGCAAGCCCTTGCGCGAGCATTTCGAGGTGATCAACCACAAGGAAGCCATCGACTACGTGGAAGCGATTGTGCAAAACCAGGAAGCATTGAGCGAATGGCAGATCAAATCTATTCATCATTTGGTGCTGAAAAACATCGACGACCGCAACGCCGGACAATATCGGCAGGAAAACGTGGTGATTGCCGGCGCCGAGCATGTGCCGCCTGATTTCATTAAAGTGCCGGAAGCGATGGCTGTCTTAATGGACTGGTACGGCAAATCAAGCAACTTGCATCCGGTGGAATGTGCCGCCCGTTTACACGTCGATTTCGTCGGCATTCATCCGTTTGTCGACGGCAACGGCCGCACTTCGCGTTTGTTGATGAACTTCGAGTTGATGCGCCGGGGATTTTTGCCGGTGATCATTCCGGTCGAACACCGTTTGAGCTATTACGATGCGCTGGATACCGCGCATACCCGTGGCAACTACAATCCCTTTATCGAATTGGTGGCAAGCCTGGAGCAAAGTGCATTGAAGCGCTATCTTCGGATCATTCAAGGTTCTACGGACGCGCTGTAATGAGCATACTGCCTGAAACCAAGGAAGTCTTCAGTTCTCAAATTCCTGCCTTGCAGGTATTGATGGCTATGGGTTATGAATACCTGCCGCCGGCGGAAGCGCTCCAATACCGTGACGGACAGACGATCGAGGTGTTGTTGCGGGAAGTGCTGATCGGCGAATTGAGAAAACGGCGTTTCCTTTGGAAGGGTCGGGATTATCCTCTGTCCAACAATGCCATCGACGAGATCGTGCGGCAGTTGGCATCCCCTGGTTTGGGTGAAGGCTTGTTGTCCGCCAACGAACGACTTTATGACCGATTGACCTTGGGCATTACCGTAACCGAGTTCATCGACGGCAAGAAGGCACAGCCCACCATTGCCATCATCGATTGGGAAAACCCCGCTAACAATCGCTTCCAAGTCACGGACGAGTTTGAAGTGCTGAATGCCGGCGGAACCGGCACACGGCGGCCGGATATCGTCTGCTTCGTGAACGGCATTCCGCTTGCTTGCATCGAAGCCAAACGCCCCGACCCGCATAATCCGCATAAAGACATGCTCAAGGAAGGCATATCGCAACATATTCGCAATCAGGGCATCGCCGAGATTCCGCATTTATTTGCTTACACTCAATTGCTGCTGTCGGTAAATGGCCTGGATGGGCGTTATGCCACCACGCGTACGCCGGCCAAGTTTTGGGCATTATGGAGAGAGGAATCACTGGAGGAAAGCGAGTTCGAAGCGATCAAGAACACGCCTTTATCGGATGAGCAGAAGTCGCGCTTGTTTGGGGAAAGAGCTGTCTGGATGCGGCAGTATTTCAGTGCTCAAACCGCGCAAGGGAAACTTTTGCCGACTGGCCAGGACAGGCTTATCGTCAGCCTGCTCAGGCCGGATCGATTACTGGAGTTTATACGTTTCTTTATCCTGTTCGATAAGAAAAACGGCAAGATTGCCGCGCGCTATCAGCAGTATTTCGGGATCAAGAAACTCATCGATCAAGTCACCCACAAGGACAGTCGAGGTGCTCGTCAAGGCGGCGTGATCTGGCATACCACCGGTTCGGGCAAGTCGTTCACCATGGTGTTCATGGCCAAAGCGCTGATCTTGCATGAACAGTTAAAACCTTGCCGGTTTTTCGTGGTAACCGACCGGATTGATCTGGAAACCCAGTTGAGCAAGGTCTTCGCCAATGCAGGAGCGCTCGCATCGCCGCGGGACATCGAGAAAGCCAAGGCAACTTCGGGTAAGGATTTGGCGCAACGGATTAGCCAGGGCAACGAACGCATTTTGTTCTCGATCATTAACAAGTTTGCGACCGCCTCCAAGCAGCCTGAATGCCATAACCCCAGTTCCGACATCATCGTGCTCGTCGACGAAGGTCATCGCAGCCATGGCGGCGAGACTCATGAACGCATGCGTCAAGCCTTACCGAATGCGGCCTACATTGCCTTTACCGGCACGCCGCTGCTGAAGAACGACAAGACCACCAATAAATTTGGCCCGATCATCCATGCCTATACCATGCAGCGGGCGGTGGAAGATGGTACGGTTACGCCGCTGCTTTACGAAGAGCGGGTGCCGGAGCTCGGCACCAATGCCAAGGCCATCGATAATTGGTTCGAGCGCATTACTGAAGGATTAACCGACCCGCAACGCGCCGATCTGAAAAAGAAGTTCGCCCAGAAAGGCCAAATCTACCAATCCGAAAGCCGTATCGAACTGATTGCCCACGATATTGCGGATCACTTCGTCAAAAACATTCCCGATGGTCTGAAAGGTCAGCTAGCTACCGACAGCAAGCTTTCGGCTATCCGCTATAAGAAATATTTCGACGAAACCGGCCTGGTATCGAGCGCAATCGTGATTTCAGCGCCCGATACCCGCGAAGGGCATGATGAGGTGGACGAGAGCCAACTGCCGGAGGTGCAGCAATGGTGGCAAGAGCATGTCGGAAACTCGATTGATGGTTTTCGAAGCGAAGATCTGTACACCAAAGAGGTGATTCGCAAATTTGCCGATGAGGACGACCCGCAGATTTTGATTGTGGTGGACAAATTGCTGACCGGCTTTGATGAGCCGCGCAATGCGGTATTGTATATCGACAAGCCGCTCAAACAGCACAATCTGATTCAAGCCATTGCCCGCGTCAACCGATTGCATGAGCTCAAGAAGTTTGGCTTGCTGATCGATTATCGAGGTATTTTGAAAGAGCTGGATACCACCTTGGAAGCCTATCAGGATCTTGCCGAACGTACTCAAGGGGGCTTCGACATAGACGATTTGATTGGGCTGTACAACCAGGTCAGCACTGAGTACAAGAAGCTGCCGATATTGCACGAAAAACTCTGGGCGATTTTTAAAGAGGTGAAGAACAGGGCGGACTTGGAGCAATTCCGTCAGGTGCTGATTCCGCATTACCAACTTGACGAGGCCGGCGACAGTTACGATGCCCGGCAAAAGGTGAGGGAAGACTTTTACGAGGCGCTGACTGCATTTAGCTTGTGCCTGGAAGTAGCGCTGGGTTCGGCGAGTTTTTACGAAGACCGTAGCTTTAATGAGGAGGATATTAAAACCTATAAGCGGGATTTACGATTTTTCACCCAACTTCGGCAAATCGCTCGTAAGGATGCCGGGGAAACGGTCGCTTATTCAGACTATGCGCCGCGTATCAAGAAACTGATCGACAAGCATGTGGTGGGCGAAGGCATTCGAGAGCCGGAAGGCGTATTCATCGTCAATGAATTGGGAAAGCAAAAGCCTGAGCAATGGAGCGATGAAAAGACCCGCAACGAAACCGACATTATCCGCACGCGCCTGAAGAAAACCATCGAACAGGAATTGCAAGACGATCCTTATGCACAAAAGGTGTTTTCGGAATTACTGGAGCAGGCCATCCGAGAAGCCGAAGCGATGTTCGAGCATCCCTTTAAACAGTATGCGCTGTTTAAAGATTTGGCAGAAAAACTGGATCAGCGCGAGGTACCGGACACACCGGATCCTTTAGCCTCCAATCCCCATGCTCGGGCTTATTTTGGCGTATTCAAGATGGTGATCGGTGAAGAGTCTTTCAGCATGATGTCGCCAGACGAAGTTCAAAATTATGTGGATCAGGCGTTTGCCATTGACGAGGTGGTCGACAAGGCTGTTGCTGAAAATTCCGTCAATCCCCAGAACATTGAATCCGAGATCCGGAAGAATTTGCTGCCGCGATTGTTCAAATTGATCGGGATGGATAAAGCCAAAGAAGTGATCGAACACATTGTGCAAATCATCCGAGTCGGCCTGTCGAGAGAAAGATGACCCAGCAGTCTATTCGCTACGGCACCGAAGAAATTACTTTTCAGGTGTGCTTTCTTCCGTCCAGGTCGGGCAAAGTTGCAATCCATATTCATCCCGATGGGACTGTTCAGGTCGATGCGCCTACAGGGGCCGAGCTTGGTGCCGTGAAACAAGCTGTTCAGAAACGGGCGCGTTGGCTGATTCAGCATCTCACCCGTATTCGTGAACAACAGGCAGAAGTGCTGTCTCGACAATATATCAGTGGCGAAAGCCATTTTTACTTGGGACGGCGTTATCCGCTAAAAGTCCTGGATTTGGTTGGGATGAGTAAGCCGACGGTGAAACTGGTACGTGGACAGTTACAGGTCGCCACGGCCGACCGCTCTGTTGAAACGGTGAAACAACTGCTTAGAAATTGGTATATCTCGCATGCCCAGCAAGTATTTCATCGCAGGCTAATCGCTTTGGCGCCTGGAGTTTTGTGGCTCAAAGGCCATCTGCCGCCGATCAAGCTTTTGACGATGAAGAAGCAATGGGGCAGTTGTTCGCCGCAGGGCAATATTCTGTTGAATCCCCATTTGGTTAAAGCGCCTCGGGAATGCATCGACTATGTGATACTGCATGAGTTGTGTCATTTGAAAGAGCATAACCACAGTCCGGAATTTTATCGCTTGCTGAATCAGCAAATGCCAGAGTGGAAGCTGGTCAAGGCCAAACTGGATGGGATGGCTGAGTTGTTACTGAATATTTAGCCCTCGGTCTCCCAATATATCTTAACCGCATAACATTCGCTACTGATCAATTAAACAGGGTCTATTTCGGCGCGAAGGAAAAAATATTGTCTTGTGCCATCGACCATTGGGCCACAGGCAGGGGCCGCACTGATTTCCAGCAAGAGTTTTCTTGCTGGACATTGGCGTAAGCGCGCTAATTCTGCCAAGGAGACATACTGCTCTCGGAATTGACTGATTTGATTTGCGCTAATGCGATAACCTTTGGTTTGATCTTGTGTCGATTTCATTATGCCCTTTCTTACCAGCTCATAAACAACTTGCTGTTTCAAGCCCAGAAATTTTGCGGCTTTATCGACCGACATTGTTTGCATGGCTGTTAATCGATGCTTATCCAGCCATGCCTGAAACTTTTCCCTATTTAGCTGTATTTTGCCAATAACGGTCGGTTCGCTCTGCGCTGCTATTGGCAGAAGTTCTTTATTCATCAATCCGCTGACCAATGCGACAAACTCGTCATCTTGAAGACGCCAATGTTGCAAGATTTTATTGATGCTGACTTCGGTGCTGCCATTGCTTATAGGTTGTGGCTTAAGCTTGAGACGGTTTAATTCTTTATGAGATATTTGCCATGACGCCGCATGAGTCTCTTTTGGCGAAATCAGAGGCTTGATAAGACCGACATCAAGCAATTGTCTGATCCGACTTTTCGGTAGGGCCAGCCATGCTGCCGCCTCCTTAAGACTTAAACAATGCTGGGTCAGCTTGGCGATTTTATCGACATGGGCGCGATGGATCGATACTGCTTTTCGACCAGAAGGCAATTTCGCTTGATGGGCTGTGATCAGTTCGGCTTCCAAAAGGTGACGGACAGTGGCCAATTCTGTTCCTGCTTTTTGGGCGGCCTGCTTCAGCGTCAATTGCGGATGGCGATGGATGGTATTAGTGTTAAAAAGCTGGTTTCGCTTGCCAATGACGCCCTCCCAATGATTTTGTACAAAGACTTCAAAGCCGTCGCGCAAAAATTGGAAATGAGGTTCTTTCATCTGAACATAGAATACTCGAAATAATGATCCGAATGCTCGATGAAGACTGGTCGCCTGAGTTTCTTTTTGTAGTATCGCCGCAAGCAGCGCATGAAAATTTGTTGGCCACTCGTCCAGCAATTGGGCAGTATTCATCATCAATGCCGTAGCCATTTCGAGTTTATGAAGGTTAGCGACTTTGCCCGGTTTTGTTGGCTGAAAAGTCTCGGAATACTGACCCAGATAAATCGCCAACTTCAGCCATGCTGCTGCAGGTAATATCGGCCATGACAATTCTGTTGAGGGTTTCTCTAAAAAGGCAGCTTCCATCACTTTGGTTACCCTTACCAGGTTAGGGGAGGCCTCTTTGATAGGGGCCATTGATAACCATGCGCCACACTTACATCGCATAAAATGTGCATGGTTAAACCATTGCTGTCGACCACATTTTTGGCAGTGGTCAATTAACTGAACGTTATGGCGAGTACAGACACAGCATAGTTTCAGCAGCCAAATGCCAGGGAGATGCGATGACTCCCTTAGGCATAGTGGGCACCATCGCATCAGGATATGGTTAAAGTCTGAGGCATTTAAGCCCCCAAGCGGCTTTTGCCGCCACTTGGGGGGATAAGGTCCCATTAACGTTTTCAGGTCTTCATCGGATAACCATAAAGCCGCTTTGAATGCTTCCAGCTTTGTGATGGACGTCTGCAATTGCCTAGGCGATTCGTAACCGTTGGCATGCGCTACTCGCATCAGATAACTCAGAGGTGCCTCCCATTCGATTGGTTTAGGCCGAATCGGCAGCAAGGTACAACGTTGAACTGATGGGTTGATGCTCATTGGGAATTGTCCAACGTTTATACCTATTTGCTATTATTAAAGTACTTAACCGTCATTTCCCGAAATGATCCCGGTCCATTCTATTCTTAATCCACAGACAAACACTGTATGAGAACAATGATGTCAATGAGGCTCGAATAAATTCAGAGTTTTCTCGGGTATGAAATGGGTTATATCGTCCAACAAATACCGATACGGCCCCTCGAGCAAATAAAATAATTTTTCAAAGTTATAGCGGTTAACCAACGTGCTTCCTACCCATCTGACTTTTAGGTCTTCCGGCAGGATCACATCGGTGGCACTAGCGACGAGTTTCGATAACGTCACCAAGCGCGGAATGGCTTGTTCAGGCTGTTGAGATTGAATTGATGCGCCACATTGGCAAAACCAACCAGGCAACAAATCGACCCAGGAATATAGCCTGCCACATTGATAGCACTTGGACACCAGTACACAGCCATGCTCTGGGCAAGCCTCCACCAGCGGGTAAGACCAAAAGGCAAAATGAACCAGTTTTTCATTGATGCACATGGAACAAAATCGAACCTTCCGCACATGCTCGCCGCCCACATGAAATTGGCTTTTAATAATTATCTGATGCGGAAGCCATGTTGCTCGCTCCAACCTAAGCTTTGTACCTACCATCGTTTGAAGAATGGCCTGGCTCCGAGCCGCGTGTTCTGGCTCTTTATTAAAGAGGCCCTTCAATTCCCGGTAGAGCTCGATCGATACCTTGTAACCGTTGGCGGCCAGATACCGGTAGAAATAGCAAGCTAGGCTTTCTCCTAATACCATCTCTGGCCGAACGGGGTATTCGGAAAACCTTCTAAAATGGTTGGCCTTCATGCTATGACCTCCGAGATGAACGTGCGCTTACAATTTCGAACGGCTCACCACCCCGGTCTAATCGACGAAATTGGAAATCCGGGCTAAACGGATTCAAGGGGCCAATGCCTCCCCACCAAATGTCTTCAGTGAATGCTCGGGCCAATTGCTCCGGACCAATGCCTGTCTCTTGACGCTCTAGAGCGAATTGCAATGAACTTGTTAACAGTTTTTTGATAAAAGCAATTCGGCCATCTGTTGCATAGTAGAGTCTCAACCCTATCTCCGACCATGAATAATCACCGGGTGAAAGTGTTAAACTCAATGACTTCCCCAGAGTCATAAACATTTGTAGACATTCGGTTTCTATAGCAATGCCGTCAGTTTGACCCCAGGGCAATCGCGCTATGTTCCCTTTTTTCCGAAGATGAGCTCTGAGCGATAACGGTCACTCAAACAAGCGCGGAGCTTTCGTCGGCGCAAACTGTCTTTGCTG
>Ga0208116_1000096_pt1 | contig 34225 bp, 35 predicted proteins | sample LakWasMeta9_HOW4_2_FD_183859 | JGI IMG/M metagenome (GOLD analysis project Ga0208116, IMG submission 183859) | Freshwater sediment methanotrophic microbial communities from Lake Washington under simulated oxygen tension - Sediment Metagenome... | ecosystem: Environmental > Aquatic > Freshwater >... | reverse complement strand
ACCAGCATCTTGAACGGCAGTCCAAGTTCTACATATTGCACGACCAACAACAGCAGCAAGATCGAGACACAGGCCGTCAATGAGGAAATCAACCCCTCCCGCAGCGGCACTTGGCCTGGCAGGTAGCCTGCCAATATTGAATCAATCAGTTTTTTCAGTTTATGCATAGTAAAGACCTGGGTACTTTAGCCCAATGCCATCAACCAATATAGCTTGGGTGCTTGACCATCACGGATTCAAACAATATCGAATTTATCAGAGACTGCAGCCACAATTTAAGCCTGGGATAAGCTGCAGCTTCAAACCACACACTGTCTACTGCGGCAAATTGGCGGATAAATGGAAAGATCGCGATATCAGCCAGGCCGGCCGCATTTCCAAACAAGAAAGCATTGTGCTGCAAACACTGCTCGAGTTTTTCCAGGAACCGCTCGCCTTGCTGCCTGTAATGCTCGGCAGAATGCTCCGGGAAACGGATCGCATATTTATATCGATCCAGGTTCTGCTTGAACGAACCATCATTTTCTGCAATCAGCAGTCCCTGCTGCTGTAGTTCTACACTCAGCCAGCCATCCGGATCATGCTGCTGCAGTGCCCAGTGCATAATGTCCAGGCTTTGTTCGATCACCAGCCCATCCTCCAGGATCAGTACCGGCACCGTGCCTTTGGGAGACACTTGCAACAGGTGCGCGGGTTTGTCCTTGAGCGATACTTCCCGGATTTCAACAGTGATGCCGGCATAACTTAGCGCCATGCGTGCCCGCATCGCATATGGGCAGCGTCGATAGGAATAAAGGACTGACAATGTCATTTCAGTAGCCGGAGTTAACCCAATGTCCTGCAAATGTCATGCACCAGCGCAGGGCCTTTGTAGATCAGCCCGCTATAAACCTGTACCAGGCTGGCACCGGCCGCGATTTTTTCAACCGCATCCGCGCCGTTCAAAATGCCGCCGACACCGATGATCGGCAGTGCCCCCTGCAAGCGCTGCGACAACTGCTGAATCACCAGTGTAGATTTTTCGCGTACCGGAGCGCCGGATAAACCACCGGTTTCATTGGCGTTCTCCATCCCCTGCACCGGCTCCCTGGCCAGCGTGGTATTGGTTGCAATGACAGCGTCAATTTTATGCGCCACCAGCAAATCAGCGATCTCATGGACTTGCTCACGCTCCAGATCAGGCGCGATCTTCAATGCGACCGGCACATAACGGCCATGCTGCTGCGCCAGTTCCAGCTGCGCCTGCTTTAATGCAGCGAGCAAATCAGACAAAGCCTCTTTTTCCTGCAGGGCGCGCAGGTTCTTGGTGTTGGGTGATGAAATATTGACCGTGATGTAACTGGCATAGGCATAAACTTTACGCATGCAGATCAAGTAATCATCAACCGCTTTTTCATTTGGCGTATCAAAATTCTTGCCGATGTTAATGCCAAGCACACCTTTGTAATTTGCAGCTTTCACATTTTCAATCAGATTATCTACCCCCAGGTTATTGAAACCGAATCGATTGATAATGCCTTGCGCCTCTTTAACCCGGAACAAACGCGGCTTGGGGTTGCCTGGCTGCGGTCGCGGCGTGACCGTGCCGATTTCAATAAAACCAAAACCCAATGCGGCCATGCCATCAATCACCGCACCATTTTTATCCAATCCCGCTGCAAGGCCAACCGCATTGGGAAAGGTGATTCCCATGACCTGCCGCGGCGCGCAAACAGGCACCTGTGGATAGAGCTTCAACAATCCGGACCGCTCTGCGTATTTCAGGCTTTTCAAGGTGAAATCATGAGCGCTTTCAGCATCAAACTGAAATATCAAGGGCTTAATAAGTGAGTAAGTATTCATACCGTGATTTTACTTTAAAAATACGCGGTCATGATTGCCGCGAGCAATGCAAAACCGATTTTGCGGCATCAACATACCTTTGCTGAATGCGCCTTTCCTGAATATGTCTTTTCATGGTGCCAGGCCACGAGCGCATAGTCACCTTAACGCAGCGATGGCATAATGTTTACCTGGCTGAACAGCATACATTGAAATCATCATGGCAAAAAACCAAGCACTGCAACTATTGGGCGGACTGACACCCGCAGAATTTCTATCCGGGTACTGGCATAAGAAACCACTGCTGATCAAGAATGCCATCCCTGGCTTCAAGGGATTGCTGAGCCCTGAGGAGCTGGCCGGGCTGGCGTGTGAAGACGAAGTGCAGTCACGCATTGTTGAGGAAATCAATGGCCAATGGCACGCAAGCCACGGCCCTTTTGATGATGAAGACTTTGCCGGATTGCCTGACAAGCCGGATCCAAAACACCGCTGGACCTTGCTGGTGCAGTCCGTAAACCATTATCTGCCTGAAGCCAGCCTGCTGTTGCAGCAGTTCGACTTTATTCCGCATGCCAGACTGGATGACCTGATGGTCAGTTACGCGCCCGATGGCGGCGGTGTCGGCCCGCATTTTGACAGCTATGATGTATTTTTACTGCAAGGCCAGGGTAAGCGGCTGTGGCGCGTCAGCGAGCAGACTGACCTCAGTCTGGTGGATGGTGCCCCGCTACGCATACTGAAAAATTTCGACACGGCGCAGGAGTGGCTGCTGGAAGCGGGAGACATGCTCTATCTGCCGCCACACCTTGCACACTGGGGCATAGCCGTCAGTGACGGCAAGACAGACTGCATGACGTACTCCATCGGATTTCGCGCTCCCAAGAACCAGGAACTTGCAACTGAGTTTCTTGGCTACATGCAGGATAAGCTGAACCAGGAACAGACAACGCTGGCAGGCATGTATGAAGATGCCGACCTAGGTTTGCAGGACAATGCCGCAGAGATCAGCGGCGCCATGGTCGCCAAGGTGTCAGCTATCCTGAGAAATATCCAGTGGTCAGACCATCATGTGGCGGACTTCCTGGGCACTTACCTCTCAGAGCCTAAACCTGATGTCGTGTTTGACGCGAACAAGAAAACCAGCCTGGCTAATTTCAATAAACAGCTGGTCAGGCATGGCATCGTACTCGACCTGAAAAGCCAGATGCTGTTCACCGGCAATACGTTTTATTTGAATGGCGAGGCCACGGCATTCACAGGAGAACCGGCGGCACTGCTGACCAGGCTTGCCAACCTGCGCGCACTCAGTGCGGATGACCTCGGCAGCAGCCTGCCGGTCGATCCACGACTATTGCAGCAATTACATCTCTGGTACTTGGCAGGGTTTCTTCACGTTAACGACTAGATACCATTTTCACCATGACCAGCCCCAATGCCATCCTTGAACCTGACACGATCATCTCGGGAGAGCAGCTTTACAATGAAGCAGTCAGCCTGATCCTGAAAAGCGCGCAACGCGAATTGCTGATTTTCGATCAGGATCTGAGCCGCGGCAGCTTTTCCAGTCTGGAGAATTTTCATTGCCTGCAAAATTTCCTCAGCGCCAACATTGCCAGCGAACTAACGATTATCTTGCAGGATGCAGGCTACTTCCAGCAGAAATGCCCGCGACTGATCAGCCTGCTGCAAATTTACGGACATAAGATGCGTGTCCATGTCACCAACAGTTCGGCCAGGCATGCTAAAGATTGCTTTATTTTGGCTGACGGTGCGCATTACATAAAACGCATACACATTGATCAGGCGCGGTTTAAATATGCATTGAACGACCGCAGGAATGTAGAAACCCTGAACAACCGGTTCATGGAGTTAACGGATGCAATTGGCGACACTGTCACTTTAAGGCCACTCGGTCTATGATGAACACCCCGTATCAAACATCCCGGCTGTTCCGAGTCTGCCTGATTTTCATCACCTGTCTTTGCATGGGCTGGCATGCCGTAGCGGCTACAGAATTCAAGATCATCACCCTGCAACATCGTTTTGCTGAAGATATCCTGCCGGCAATCCAGCCTTTAGTCGGTAGCGGCGGCACAGCCAGTGCCATGCAGAACAACCTGATCATACGCACCAGCGCTGAAAACATGGCAGAGATCGAGCAGCTTATCAGCACGCTTGATACGGCGCGCCAGAACCTTAAAATCACTGTTAACCGTAACCAAAGTGCCTACGCAGACAAAAGCCAAGCCAACATGACAGTGCGCAAGCGTATCGGCAATATTGTGGTAGAAACGGACAGCAGGCAACGCACGGTAAGAGATGGCGCTTCATTGAACATCGGAAACCAGCAAATCAGAAGCAACAGTCTTAACAGTCAGTTTATCCAGGTCATGGACGGCGAAAAAGCGTTCATCAGTGTCGGCGAATCCATTCCATACACACAGGAATGGGTTAGCCTGACACAGCGTTATATCAACACGCAGCGTACAACCGAATTTGTAGCGATAGACACTGGTTTTTCAGTACGTCCGAGAGCAATCGGCAACCTGGTGGAATTGGAGATCACCCCCAGATTTTCACAATTAAATCAAAGGGGAACCATTGATTTCGAAACCCTGGCCACAACCATACGCGCCAGTCGCGGAGAGTGGGTAGATTTGGCTGGCATCATGCTCAACAAGGATGATGTCAGCCGAGCGATTCTCGGCTGGCAGAGTGATTCCCAGTCTTCAAACGGCCAACTTTTTATCAAAGTTGAGTAGCTCACTGAAAAAATAATGCTAAAGCCAAGAACTTTTTTTTAAAAAACCTATACAAAGCCTCGAATTTAGCTGTTTTTTTTCATAATTACTGGTAGAATTTGCGCCACTCGGTATAGCTAATTGGTAAAAGTTTTAGGCAGTTATCGAAAAAAGTTTTTTAACTAGTTTAAACCCTTAAGGAAATCAAAAATGACACGTTCAATCTTACTTGCTGCATTATTAGCTCTTGCTGTTACTGCTTGTGGCGAAAAAGCTGCTGAAGCTCCTGCTGCTGAAGCTCCAGCTGTTGAAGCGCCTGCTGCTGAAGCTGCACCAGCTGCTGAAGCTCCTGCTGCTGAAGCTGCACCAGCTGCCGAAGCTGCTCCTGCTGAAGCTGCACCAGCTGCTGAAGCTGCTCCTGCTGAAGCTGCTAAGTAATTATTAGCTAGCAATAGCCGCAAAAAAAGCCGACTTCCAGTCGGCTTTTTTATTTTTACTGCAAAACTACTTTCTGCAAAACGACGCAATCAAGCAATCCATATCATTCAGAACCCATGCAATCCAGCATGCCACGCTAAACAATCGATCTCCAGTCAAACCCTTGCGATTGATCCGCAACGCCTACCCAATCGGGTGCGCACCCCAGCACATTGGCCAAGGCAGTCTGTGCCAACAGCGGTGTATTATTTTTAGCACTGAGATGCGCGGCCACAATATGCTGTAGCCTGCTGTTATCAAGCTTGGATAACAGATTGGCAGAATCACCATTTTCCAGATGCCCCAGGTCACCGCCAACGCGCTTTTTTAGCGGCCAGCTGTAAGGACCATTCTGCAGCATCGCTGCGTCATGGTTGCATTCAAGCACGAGCGCATGACACCTGCTCAATTGATCTTCTATATGCGGAGTGATGCGGCCGACATCAGTCAGCACGCCCAAACGCCTGCTGCCGTCAGAGAACACGTATTGAACGGGCTCCCGCGCGTCGTGCGGCACCGGATAAGGCTGCACTTCGACATCCTGAATCGTGAAAGCTGTATGCGAATCTATTACATGCAGCTGCAGAGCATGCTGGTTGGGGAAATAACGCGGCACCATCTTCAGGGTGCCGTAGGTCAGCCACACCGGAATGTCATGCCTGGCAGCAAACTTGAACGCGCCGCCGGCATGATCATCGTGTTCGTGAGTAATGACGATACCGTTGATGTCAGAAGGTGCCAGATTTAAGCGCGCCAGCCTGGCCAAGGTCTCTTTGGCACTGAAACCGCAGTCCAGCATCAAACGAGTCCGCCCGACCTCCACAACCAGCGCATTGCCAGCACTACCGCTACCTAGCGAGGCAAAGCGCATTTGCTTACCTTTCTGAAAATACTACGGCGATACTTTACTACAGCAATTATTTCAGCTGTTCGTACATCAAGGCAACAATACGGTTGGCTGTCGTTGTACGCACGCGGGCACCACTCGCATCAACCACCGTGACTACCGCATTGCCTGCATCACTGTCTGCAACCTTAATGCGATATTGCTTGTCCGGATTGGTTTTTCCTTTATCGTCACTGCCCCAGAATTTAAGGCTATCAATCACGCTCTTCTGTTCTTTTTGAGCTGGTGTCTGCGCTTCTTTTTTATCATCGTCGCCCCAGAACTTCAAGGTATCCATCAAGCCTTTCTTTTTCTTGGGGGTGTCGTCAATATCAACATCAGCATAACGCACGAAGAACAAGCCATTGGAGCGGTCTTTGTCCTCGATCACGAAACCTATCCTGTCGAGAGCAAGGCCAACGCGACGCCATGCACGGTCAAACTGGTCATTCAACACCAGTCTTGCGCTACCGTCCGACTCTTTCACAACCTCAGCGCGCTTGATTACAACGGCTTCAGCAAGAATGGATTTAGATTTCTGCTCTTCAATGCCAAGCTTCACCATTAAGCGACGCAGCAACTCTGCATCAAGCTCGGCATCACTCGCATCGGCTTTAGGTGCATTTTTGGCATCAGCCCTATAGCCGGTTTCAATTTCACCTAACTGGGTCTGGATACGGGTCTTGCCATCATCCGGCGCACCAGATACTGAACGGTGGGACATGTAAATTTCTGTCGTGCCGGCCTCAGCACCGCGATCCAGTCGCGTGCGGAATTTTTTCCTGTCAGCAAAACCGGATAACTTATCCAGCCATTTATCAAATTTATCCAGCGCATTGCCTGACGCATCTTTCTTGATAGCATCAGATTCAACCCATTCGGTTTCCATCACGCCGATCTGCGCATTCTCCACGCGCACGGCAAACCCCATATCAATCCAGAACTCACGCACCACAGGCCATATTTTCTCGGCAGAGGCATCCACAACGAGCCAGCTTTGCGCACCAGATCTCTCAAGGCGCACACCTTCAGGTGTTTGCAGCACTTTCTCAACACCGATCTCCTGGCCTTCCTGCGCCTGGGTATAGCTTGAATAACTGGTACTGCCCGGAACTGCGTAGGTATCACTGCTTGGGCTGGCGGTCAGGTCCGGCGGAACTTCCAATGGGCGCGAACGACCGGCACCTTTATAATCCGAGGTGTTATCGATAAAAGGGATGGAATCGCAGGCAGTTAAGTTAGCCAGCAATAATAAAGGTAACAATAATGATGTTGTTCTGGCCTTAACGTTTTGAATATCAATGTGGGTTGACTCGATATTGACTTGTTTCATTCAAACCTCTTTGCTTAAAGTATTACGTTAAAGAATCTGGGCTGCCTTGCAGGCTGCGCGCAATATATCGTGATATTGGGCGGATAGGTTCACTAATGGCAGACGAATGCCAGTCTTGATCATACCCATTTGCTGCAGCACCCATTTCACCGGGATGGGATTGGCTTCAACGAACAGTTTCTGGTGCAATGCAAACAGTTTTGCATTAATTTCACGCGCCAGCTTCACATCACCCGCCACAGCAGACACACACATCTCATGCATTAGTTTCGGCGCTACATTAGCCGTCACAGAAATCACACCGCGCGCACCCAACAGCATCAGTGGCATCGCCGTCGCATCGTCGCCGCTGAATACGGCAAAATCTTTCGGCGCCCTCAGCAGCAAGTCTGTGCCGCGCTCCAAGCCACCCGTCGCATCTTTGATACCGACGATATTCGGATGGTCAGCCAGGCGCAGCGTCGTGTCGTTTGTGATATCACAGCCGGTACGGCCAGGGACGTTGTACAGGATCTGCGGAATCTGAACCGCATCGGCAACGGCTTTAAAGTGCTGGTACAAGCCTTCTTGCGTAGGCTTGTTGTAGTATGGCGCCACCAGGAGACAAGCATCCACACCCAAGTCTTTGGCTTTCTGCGTCAGCGCGATCGCCTCTTTAGTGGAGTTGGCTCCGGTTCCGGCAATCACCGGCACCCGGCCACGCACCTGGCTCACGGCAGTTTCAATCAGCAGGCAATGCTCTTCAAAATCTACCGTGGGCGATTCACCGGTAGTGCCAACGATAACAATACCATCCGTACCCTGATCAATATGAAAATCAATCAGCGCGCTTAATGACGGAATATCCAGACGCCCATCTTCATACATAGGCGTAACAATAGCGACCATACTGCCTTGCAACATAGCAAACCTAAAACAATTTATAATCTTCCATTTTAACTGAAAAGACGAATAAATAAACACACTCTATTCGTAAACTTACAAGCTATTTACACACACTAAATATATTTACAGGTCTTAATACTTTTACTGCGCTTTATTGAATCAGCACAGTAGCAAAAACGGTATAATTCAGGCTTGTGTACGCTCTTTTTGTGGCAGAAGAATTCAATATGGCTTTTGACTTGCATCACTACATCATGATTTTGATTGGCACGGTACTGGTAAACAATATTGTACTGGTCAAAATTCTCGGCCTGTGTCCGTTCATGGGGGTTTCCAAAAAACTGGAAGCCTCTGTCGGCATGGCCGGCGCCACAGCTTTTGTATTGAGCATAGGCTCCATGACAAGCTGGGGCATCAACCATTACCTGCTGGAGCCAAACAACCTGGTTTACCTGCGCACCTTATCATTCATCGTCGTCATTGCAGGCGTTGTACAGTTCACCGAAATGGTGATGGAAAAAAATTTCCCGCCGCTGCACCAGGCCTTGGGTATTTTTCTGCCCCTGATCACCACCAATTGCGCAGTACTGGGCATTCCGCTGCTGAACGCACAATCCAGCCACAGCTTTCTGGAATCGCTGTTTTTCGGCATGGGTGGCGCGATTGGCTTTTCAATGGTACTCATCCTGTTTGCATCCATGCGCGAAAGACTCGAAGCCGCCGATGTTCCGGCCGTATTCAAAGGCTCGGCAATCGCCATGGTGACCGCATCACTCATGAGCCTGGCATTTATGGGTTTTGCCGGACTTGATAAATATTAGCTTTAAATCACATCCCCTGATATGTTGACCGCCCTCTATATTATGCTTGGCCTGGCCTTGGCGCTGGGTATTACACTCGGCATTTCCGCGCTTTTATTCAAAGTCGAGGGAGATCCGCTGGTAGCGCGCATTGACGCAATCCTGCCACAGACGCAGTGCGGCCAGTGCGGCTATCCCGGCTGCAAACCTTATGCAATGGCGATTGCCAGCGGCGAAGCCGACATCAACCAGTGCCCGCCCGGCGGTGATGCAGGCGCACACGCCCTGGCCGACCTGATGGGTGTGGAATACAAACCGCTCAATGCAGAACATGGCTTGCCTAAACCAAAGTCCGTCGCATTTATTGACGAAAACACCTGTATAGGCTGCACGCTCTGCATCCAGGCCTGCCCGGTTGATGCGATTCTGGGCGCAGCAAAACACATGCACACCATTATTGCTTCAGAGTGTACCGGATGCGAATTATGCGTTGCACCCTGCCCGGTAGACTGCATCACGATGGAACCGATTGACGAAACGCCTGACAACTGGAAATGGAAATACCCCGTGATTCCGATCAAAGCATTGCCGGCTAACGAGGGGCATGTTTAATCATGAATTCAATCATCCAATTCGCAAGCAAACTGATTCGCGGTCAGGCGGCAGGCACCGATGCCGTGCATAAATTTCATGGCGGCGTACATCCGGACGGCCAGAAGCAGCAGTCCACAAGCGCACCGATTAGAAAACTCGCCATTCCGGAAAAGCTTATTCTGCCTTTGCGCCAGCATGTAGGCTACATTCCGAAAATCAAAGTTCAGGTAGGTGAGCGTGTACTGAAGGGGCAAATGCTGGCGGAAGCCGAGGGTACGTTATCAGCCGCTATTCATGCGCCGACTTCAGGCACTGTGACCGCCATCGGCGAAGAGATCATTCCACACCCGTCAGGCCTGCCCGACATGTGCATCACGCTGGCGCCGGATGGCCTGGATGAATGGACGGCACTGCACCCGGTGGACTGGCGCAATACCGATAAAAAAACATTGGTGGCAAATCTGCGGTCATCAGGCATTGTTGGCCTGGGCGGCGCAACATTTCCCACCCACATTAAAGTACGTGCGGATGGCAGAACCGGCATACATACCCTGGTCATCAATGCCGCAGAGTGCGAGCCATACATCACCTGCGATGACATGCTGATGCGCGAACGTGCAGATGAAATCGTCAAGGGCATGGAAATCGTGAAGTTCCTGCTTGGTGCCGAGAACTGCATCGTCGGCATAGAAGACAACAAGCCGGAAGCAACCTCAGCCATGACTGAGGCCTGCAAGGCTCTGCCCGGCACATCAGTCAAAGTGGTCCCTACACTGTACCCTAGCGGTGATGCGCGCCGCCTGATTCATTTGGTGCTGGGTATGGAGATCCCGCATGACAAACGCTCCACCGATGTTGGCGTGCAGGTATTCAACGTGGCCACGGTACTGGCGATTTACCGCTATTTTGCATATGGTGAACCTGCGGTTGACCGCATTGTGACGATCACAGGCAGTGTGAACTCACCGCAAAACTTTGAAGTATTATTCGGCACGCCGCTGCAGGCCTTAATCGATGCCGCGGATGGCACCAAGCCCGGCACCACGCATTTCATTATGGGCGGGCCGATGATGGGCTTCGACCTGCCCACGATCGACGTGCCGATCACCAAAGCGGCAAATTGCATCATTGCAGCCACGCCTGACCTGTTTGCCCCGCCTCCGCCGGCAATGCCATGCATACGCTGCGCACGCTGTGCAGATGCCTGCCCGGTCAACCTGCAACCACAGGAACTTTACTGGTTCTCGAAATCGGATAATTTTGAAAAAGCGCGCGACTACAACCTGTTTGACTGTATCGAGTGTGGCTGCTGCACCTACGTATGCCCAAGCAATATTCCCCTGGTGCAATACTACCGCTATGCCAAAAGTGAGATCATCGCCGCCGACAAAGCGAAAGAAGCCGCCGACCTTGCACGCGAACGCAACGAATTCAGGCTGGCGCGCATTGAACGCGAAAAAATGGAACGCGCCCAGAAACATGCCGAACGCGCAGCCGCCGGCAAAGCTGAAAGTGCAAAAACTGCCGATGCTGTAAAATCAGATGGCGTAAAAGCAGAAGCCACTAAAACAGAAGAAGCCCAAGCTGCCCCGGCCAAACCGGCGACAGAAACACCGGTCGCTGCTACAAATGCAGATGACGCCAAAAAAGCTGCGATTGCTGCAGCAATCGAGCGCGCAAAAGCATTAAAAGCAGCATCCCAGTCAGGTGAATCGCAGAAAAAACCTGCAACTGCGGATACGGCTGACAACAGCACGCCTGCGCAAGCGGCTCCGTCTCAGGCAACGGAGCAAGCAGAGGCTGGCCAAACCAAAGTAGACCAGGCGAGTGCTGAACAGGCCAAAAAAGATAAACAGGCGCTGATTGCCGCCGCGATCGAACGCGCAAAAGCGCAGAAACTGGCCGCAGCCCAGGCTGGCATTGCCCCCAAGAACGTTGAGAATACCAGCCCGTTCGTAAAAGCGGAAATAAGCGAAATTGATGCGATACGCGAAAAAGCCAGACAGGCAGTCAAGGCGCAGGATTCGGATCCGGAAGCTTAAAGGCAAAAGGCCAATAACAAAACTTGATACCAGGATAAACACTTGAACCGTTCACCTTACATCACCAATGCACCTACCGTCAGCATCATCATGCTGAAAGTACTGCTGGCCCTTATCCCGGGTATTTTTGCCTACGTATGGATCTATGGCGGCGGCATTCTGGTCACTTTATCTCTGGCGACGCTCACGGCACTGGTTTCAGAAGCCGCTTTACTAAAGCTGCGCCAGCGCCCGATTCGCCCTTATCTGTCAGACCTGAGCGCGGTGGTCACTGCCTGGCTGCTGGCACTGGCATTGCCGCCATTAGCGCCTTGGTGGCTGGTTGTGGTGGGCACACTGTTTGCAATTGTGATTGCCAAGCAGCTTTACGGCGGACTCGGCTACAACCCATTCAACCCGGCCATGGTCGGCTATGCGGCATTACTGATTTCTTTTCCGATCATCATGACCAAATGGCCGGCGCCTTTACTGCTGGCACAGACAAAACTTGGCTTCATGGATCAGCTGCAATTCATTTTCAGCAATAGCCTGCCTGCAAACGTAAAAATAGACGCCGTGACTTCGGCTACACCATTGGACTACTTAAAGACGCAGCTCATGCTCAAACATGAAGTTCACGGCATCACGCAAGCGCCAATTTTCGGTCACTGGGGAGCCAAGGGCGGCGAGTTGGTCACCGCAGCTTACCTGCTTGGCGGCCTTTATCTGCTGCAGCAGCGCATCATCAGCTGGCATTTGCCTACGGCTTTCCTGGGGGCGCTGGCTGCAATGTCGCTGGCTTTTTATACCCTTGACCCGGCGCATTTTGCGAACCCGCTGTTTCATTTGATGAGCGGCGCCTCGATGCTGTGCGCTTTCTTTATCATTACGGACCCGATCAGCGGTCCGACCACTCCGCGCGGCAAACTGTATTTCGCCGCCGGCGTTGGCATCCTGACGTATTTGATTCGCGTCTACGGCGGCTATCCGGATGGCGTCGCTTTTGCCGTACTGCTCATGAACATGTGCGTACCACTGATTGATGCACATACGCAGCCGCGCGTTTTTGGCCATATTAAGAACTAAATCACCTATGTCAGATACCGTTTTCAAACATACTTCTGTCACTGCCCTTACCATGGTGGCTTTTGCCCTGATCGGCACAGCACTGCTCGCCTACGTATTCAATATTACGCGCGAGCCTATCGAAAAAAGCGAAGCCGAAGCACGGCTTGCGCTATTCAGGCAGATTCTGCCGGATGAGCATTACTACAGCGACGCTAACAGCAAGGATGATGACAGCCTGTTAAAAAATGTGGTCGAGATTGCGCCTAATGAGTTGCTGGGCAACAAAACCCCAAGCAAAGCCTATATCGCAAAGCAGGATCATAAATTCGCAGCGGTCATACTGGAGGCAATCGCCCATGACGGATACAGCGGTGACATCAAACTGCTGATTGCGATCCGCGCCGACGGCACAGTGAGCGGCGTGCGTGTGCTTGCCCATAAAGAAACCCCGGGCCTGGGCGATTATATTGACATTGCGCATAGCAACTGGATAAAACTATTCGATCATGAATCTGTCGAAAAAACACTTGCCGAACAATGGAAAGTCAAGAAAGATGGCGGCAAGTTCGATTACATGGTGGGTGCAACCATTACGCCGCGTGCGGTTGTAAAAGCGGTTGCAAAAGCATTGCAGTTCTACGGACAAAACCGGCAGCTGCTGCAACAGCAACCCGAACAACAGTCACAGCCAGAACACGAATCCGGGCATAAGGATCCAGCATGAGCAACTATAAAGAAATCACCGTTAACGCGCTGTGGAAACAGAATCCTGGCGTTGTACAGCTACTGGGGCTGTGCCCTACTCTGGCGGTCACCACCACCGCCGTCAATGGCATCAGTTTGGGGCTGGCAACCGCTTTGGTGATGGCAGCAGCAAACGGCGCCGTTTCACCGGTGCGCAAGCTGGTTCCCAGCGAAATCCGCGTGCCTGTGTTTATCCTGGTCATCGCGGCGCTGGTCAGCATCATTGACATGTCGATCAACGCTTTTGCCCAGCCGCTGCATAAAGTGCTGGGCATATTTATTCCGCTTATTGTCGTGAATTGTATCGTATTGGCGCGCGTTGAATCTTTCGCGGCCAAAAACACCTTCGTTCCATCAGTGCTGGACGGCTTTATGATGGGCATAGGCGGCACGCTGGTACTCGGTCTACTCGGCGGTGTGCGCGAGATTTTCGGCAAAGGTACGCTATTCTCCGGCCTGGACCTGGTATTTGGGCCGGCAGCCAAGCAATTTGTGCTGACAGTCGTTCCCGATTACCATGGTTTCCTGCTGGCGGTATTGCCGCCAGGGGCGTTTTTGGGGCTGGGCATGCTGGTTGCGTTACGCAACTGGGCAGAAGTCAGAAACTCAAAAAAATCGGACACGCCGGAAAGCAATCTCAAGCCTGCACTCAATCACTGATACCGCCCTTGATTTATGAATGCCCAGCAACGCCTTGAAATCTTCAGACGCCTAAGCGTTGCGATCCCCAACCCGACGACCGAACTCAAGCACAGCAGCACTTTCGAGCTGCTGATTGCAGTGATCCTGTCAGCGCAAGCGACGGATAAAGGCGTCAATATCGCTACAGACAAACTTTTCAGTGTAGCCAACACGCCGGAAACAATACTGGCACTTGGCCTGCACGGACTGGAAAGCTACATCAAATCGATTGGCCTTTATCACTCAAAAGCCAGGAATATACTGCTGACCTGCCAAAAGCTCATCACCGAACATCAATCACAGGTTCCCGGCAGCCGTGCCGCACTGGAGGCGCTGCCCGGGGTTGGCCGAAAAACAGCCAATGTCATCCTGAACACAGCTTTTGGCGAACCTACGATAGCCGTAGACACCCATCTGTTCAGACTGGGCAACCGGACCAAGCTTGCCCCCGGTAAGACCGTCCTTGAAGTCGAAAACAAATATCTCAAAACCATTCCAAAACAATTCATGCAAGATGCGCATCACCTGTTAATCCTGCATGGCCGTTATACCTGCACTGCGCGCAAGCCAAAATGCGGCCAATGCTGCATTGCAGACTTATGCGAATACAAGGCAAAAGAATTCAACCCGGCATCTGACAGCGCCTCACGGAATCAGGCATGAAAGTAGCGACCAGCATCGTCTTGGGCAAAGAGGCTTCCGCTGACCTGGCGGCAAAAGCGGTTGCCAATGCCATGCAGAAGGCTGACATCAGCATTGCAAACAGCGTGCTGCTTCTGCTCACATCGGAGTTTGCGGGCAATCCGCAGCAGGCCATCAAAGCCGCTGCCAAGGCGGCTAACTGCATGCAGGTCATGGGCTGCTCCGCAACCGGCATTTTTACCGAAGAAGACTGGGTGCTGGATGCTCCGGCCGCGGCTGCGATGGTTTTTGGCGACAGCGTCTCGCTGGAATTACCGAACAGGAACACCGGCAACCAGCCGCTGCTCACGCTTACCGCACCCAACGCCATCAACAGCATCTGGCTGAACAACAGCAGACAGCGTTATGGCGGCGTATCGGGAGATGCAATAGGCCAGGGCCCGTTTTCCGTGTGGCAGAATGCCAAAGGTGAGGTATCAGGCTATGTCGAAGCATTTTTTTCCGGGGTCAAAGTGGCTACCGGAACTTCTCACGGCGTGCAATTGCTGACGCAGCCGCAGCAGATCCAGCAAACAGAACAATTCGACCTGTTACAGCTCAACCACCAGCCAGCGCTGAACGGGCTGCAAAAAGCCTGGCAATCACACAGCCGAAGTGCCGAAACCGTGCCGCTGCATCTCATCATCGCTTTATATGCCGATAGCGCAGAAGCAATCACGGCAGGCAATTTCAACCAGACCACGATCATCAGCTGCAATGAGGCTGAAGGCAGCATCACCCTGGCACAGCCACTGCAGGCAGGCCAGTTCCTGAGCTGGTCTTTACGCGCCACCGAGGTGGCGGAAGCCGACATTACAATATTGGCAGACAGCCTGGCCGGCGAACTTGGCAGCAAGCCCGGGTTCGGGCTGATGTTTTCCTGCCTGGGTAGGGGGCCATATTTTTACGATGGCGTAGACCGCGACCTGAAAGTCATTACCAAAACTTTCCCCGGCATGCCGGTATTAGGCTTTTACGGTAATGGTGAAATTGCCTATATCGACGGCAATAACCGCCTTTTACCTTATTCTGCAGTGCTTTCCTTATTTTCAACCGCATAAATTAACGGTGTTCAAGACTTAATATGAGCTTATACAATCCAAGCCGAGACCAGGCGCGCCAATTCCTATTTGATGCATGGGCCAAATTCAAACAGAACTCGGCGCTGACGGATCTGGAGAAAATTGCAGTGGAAGTCATACAGATGCATCCTGAATACCATGCGATACTGGACGCGCCCGAACGCTATATGAGCCAGCAGTATTTTCCCGAGATGGGCGAAACCAATCCGTTCCTGCATATCAGCCTGCATCTGTCGGTGATTGAGCAGGTCAGCATCAATCAGCCTATCGGCATCAGCCAAGTCTATGCTACATTAGTCGAAAAATATGGCGACAGGCACAATGCACAGCATGACCTGCTGGAATGTCTGGCAGAAACCATCTGGCATTCACAGCGAAATAACATCCCATTGGATTCAGCCCATTATCTTGGGCTGCTGAATGAAAGGGTTGGAAAGGCATAGTGGCAGAAAACAACCTCAACGACTGGCTCAATGCGCATGGCGATTACCTGTATCGCTTTGCGCTGGCAAGATTAAGGGACCCGCACCTTGCCGAAGATGCGGTGCAGGAAACGATGCTCGCTGCCATCAAAAACAATAGTTTTGAAGGCGATTCTTCAGCAAGAACCTGGCTGACCGGCATACTGAAGCACAAGATCATTGATTTACAGCGTAAGCAGATACGCGAGCAGCCGGTCTCCGACATCATTGACCTTGATGCTTCCGAACACAGCATGGATGATTTTTTCGACAGCTCCGGCCACTGGCTCGACAAACCGCAGACGCTGGACATGCCGGACAGCGCGCTTGAACAGAAACAGTTTCTAGCCGTGCTTGATGAATGCCTGAGCAAACTACCCAGCAAACTAAAAGCCATTTTCATGCTGCGCGACGTGCATGAAATGGAGAATGAAAATATTTGTAAGGAACTCGATATTAGCGCGACCAATGCTTGGGTAATGTTGTATAGAGCGCGAATGGGATTAAGAAAATGTTTAGAGTTAAACTGGTCATAGGTGACGGAAAATAGCATGTTTACCTGCAAACAGGCCAGCAAACTCATTTCACAATCTTTAGACCGTCCGCTGTCGTTGCCGGAAAAGATACGGCTCAGGCTGCATCTTTTAATATGCGATCCATGCACACAGTTCAAGCGCCAACTGATGATGTTGCGCGCTGCACTGCACCGGATCAGGTATGGCATAGAACAGGACAGCACTATCAAACTACCGCTGGATGTAAAAAACAGGATTCTGCATACGATTGAACCTGATCAGGAATAAATGCCGAATCTGCCGACTCAAACCCTGCTTGTCTTTCATTACATTTAAGGAATTTAAAATGAACAAAACTCAGAAATCGATTTCCCTTGCTATCGGCGGCGCTTTTGCGCTTTCTATCGCTGCAACCACCATCAATGCAGCAGAAAACCCATTCGTGATGAAATCCCTCTCGAATGGCTACCAGGTAGCTGACAGCAGCACAAAAATCAAGGATGGCAAATGCGGCACCGGCAAGTGCGGCGCCAACATGAAAAAATCCGAAAAAGTGGCTGAAGGCAAATGCAGCGCCGAAAAAGCTAAAGAAGGCAAATGCAGCGGCGAGAAAGCAGCCGAAGGCAAATGCAGTGCTGAAAAAGCGCACGAAGGCAAATGTGGTGGCGACAAGGCAGCTGAAGGTAAGTGTAGCGCAGAAAAAGCCCATGAGGGTAAATGCGGCGGCGACAAGAAATAAGCGGCACATTCAGCGTTAACCACCTCTCATGGCAACCATCAGCCAGATACAAGGCACGGGTCTGGGGCTCAAGCGCGAGCTGATACCCCAGATTCAGTCGCTGTATGGACAGGAACCGTTAGCCAATATCCATTTTGTGGAAATAGCACCGGAGAACTGGATCAACGCCGGCAGCAAAGCCGCCAGACAGCTGGACTGGTTCGTGGAACGCTACCCTGTGGTATGCCATGGCTTATGCCTTTCATTAGGCGGGCCGAGCCCGCTTAATGTGGATTTTCTACACCAGGTCAAAACATTCCTGCGCCAATACAAGATACCGGTGTATACCGAGCATTTAAGCTACTGCACCGATGGTTTCAAAGGCAAGCAAGGCTATCTTTACGACCTGCTGCCGATCCCGTTTACCGAAGAAGCTGTGCATTATGTGGCGCAGCGCATACGCCAGACCCAGGATATTCTGGGGCAGCGCATAGGGGTTGAAAATGCCTCGTTTTACGTGGCGGCACCGATCTCCGAAATGAGTGAGATCGACTTCATCAATGCGGTCATCACCGAGGCTGACTGCCTGCTGCACCTTGACATCAACAACATCTACGTCAACAGTGTCAATTTCGGCTTTGACCCGCATGCTTTCCTGCGCCGTATTCCGGGGGAGCGCATTATTTACAGCCATATGGCCGGGCATTACCGTCAGACGCCGAACCTGCTGGTCGACACCCACGGAGAAAATGTCATCGACCCGGTATGGGACTTGCTGGAAGATGCTTACCGGCTATTTGGCGCCTTCCCTACATTGCTGGAGCGCGACAACAACATACCGCCGCTCGACGTATTAATGCATGAAATCGACAAGATTGCCGGCTACCAGAACAAGGCGGCTAAACACCGCCCTGCTGCATTTGCAGCGGAACTGATGGCAGGTTGACGCATTATCATGGCGGAGCTAGCTGGCTTTCAGCGTTATCAACTGGCATTCACGGCTCGCCTGCGCGACCCGCAGAACCAGCCGCCGCTTGCAGGCGTTCCGGATGAGCGCATGGCGGTTTATGAAGAAATCGTATTCAATAATTTATTTGAATCGGTTTCCGCCTGTTTTCCGGTTGCACGCAAAGTGCTGGGCAAACGCCGCTGGTTAAAGCTGAACCAGGCCTTCATGCGTGACTATTCCGCTAACAATCCATTGTTCCGCAGCATTCCTGCACAGTTTATCGAGTTTCTGCGCTTGCTCGAACCCGGGTTGCAACAGCTTCCGCCTTACTTCATCAGCCTGTGTCATTACGAATGGGTGGAATTATCGGTAGCATCGGCTGAGACTGCCGCTATAAAAGAAGTGCAGACGGCTGCCGATCTGGGTCATGGCAGGCCGGTTTTCTCACCATCGATGCAACTGCTCAATTATGAATACGCAGTCCACAGGATTTCTCTGCGCCACAAACCCCGGCAACCGGAAAGCACTCAGTTGCTGGTGTTCCGCAATGCGGACGATCATGTCAAGTTCATAGAACTGAATGCGGTCACTTACCGTTTGATTTCCCTGCTGCAGAATGATCCGCTCAGTGGCAGACAGGCACTCACTTTACTCGCAAATGAGTTACAACATCCCCAGCCAGAGAGTATCATTGAGTTCGGCCTGTCCATACTGGAAGACCTCAGAAATCAGGGCGTGATTATCGGCACGCAGGATTAAAACCATATCGCAGAGGTGCTGCCTTGAGTTTAATTCAAGCTTTACTGGATCCCGCGGCTTATCCGCATCCGGTATCCAACATTGAATTGATTGAAACCCACATTTCATGGGTGCTGTTAACAGGCCGCTATGCCTACAAAATCAAGAAAAACATCCGCTTTGATTTCCTTGATTTCTCTACCCTGAAGAAACGACATTTCTATTGCCTGGAAGAACTGCGTTTTAATAGCCGTTTCGCGCCCGGCCTTTATCTTGACGTTGTGCCGATTACCGGCTCACCGCAGACCCCGAAAGTGGACGGTAGCGGCGAAATCATCGAATACGCCGTACGCATGAAGCAATTTGACGGTAGCCTGCTATTAAGCCATCTCGCAGACCAGGGGCGTCTCAGCTGCGACATGATAGATCAGCTGGCCGACCTGGTCGCCGACTTTCATCGCAGCGCAAGCGCCGATACTTCCAATGACCATTTCGGTACCCCGCAGGAAATCCATCATTGGTTCCAGGGCAACGTCATGAATGCCCGGCCGCTGATCCATCACGGCAAACTTCTGGAACAGATTTCCGAATTGGCGCACTGGGGTGACCAGACATTGCTGAAATACGCAGAATTGATGAAACTGCGCAAGAAGAACGGCTTTATACGCGAATGCCACGGCGACCTGCACCTGGGCAACATCACGCTGATCAATCAACAAGTCACACCGTTCGATGGCATTGAATTCAACCCCGGCCTGCACTGGATCGATGTGATCAGCGAAATTGCCTTCGTAGTCATGGATCTGCAGCAACGCGGCCTTCACCAGTTTGCCTACCGTTTTCTTAACCGTTACCTGAGCAGGAACGGCGACTATGCCGGCATCACTTTATTACCTTATTACCTGGTATATCGGGCATTGGTACGCTGCAAGGTGGCGCTGCTGCGCTGGCAGCAGCATAAACAACAGCAGGATCTGCATGAAGCGGAAAGTTACGCAGGGCTTGCCGCAAAATACAGCAGGCCGGCGGCGCCCAGGCTATTGATTACGCATGGCTACTCAGGCTCCGGAAAGTCGACATTAAGCAGCCAGCTTGCAGAACACCTGGGCATGATACATCTGCGCTCAGATGTTGAGCGCAAGCGTCTGATCACAGGAAAAAGTGCAGGCAACCCGGTGAATGAAGGTGCTTACACGGCGGAAAACGTGCAGCTTGTTTACCTCAGGCTCGCTGATCTCGCATCGTCAATTCTAAACGCAGGTTTTACGGTATTGATCGATGCAGCTTTTTTACAATCAAGCCAGCGGCGCTTATTTGCAGAACTGGCTGCGAAAAAACAGCTGGATTTTGTGATATTGGACTTCCACGCACCGGTGCAGGCATTGAAACAGCGCATCAGCACCCGGCAGCAATGCGGAACCGATGCATCAGAAGCGACATTAGCGGTGCTGGAGCATCAGCTTGAAACTGCACAGGCACTGTCAGCCGCCGAGGCCGGCCATACCATCCGCATCGATACCTGCGCAGAAGATGCCTTAGTCAAGCTGCTGGAGCAAAGCAGCTTGTCGCATCATTAATCGAAACTGATCGCCTGATTCTGACGTTGCTCAAGATCGGCAACCAGCTTGTCTTGTTCCGGCGCGCTCATATCCCACCAGCCTTTGATTTCCTCAACCGTACGATAACATCCCTGGCAGTAGCCAGAGGTTTCATCAATACTGCATACGCCGATGCAGGGCGATTGAACTTCTTCTTGTGCAATTTCTGACATGCTATTTCGCTTATAAAAGATTGATATTCCGTATTCAGTCAATACGGCTTAACTTAATATACCGTGGCACTGTTTATATTTCTTGCCAGAACCGCATGGGCAAGGATCATTACGTCCGACCTTGATACCTTCACGCACCATAGGCTGTGAAGCTGAAGCGGCATCATCGTCAGCAGCGTTTGCGCCTAGCGCTTCATTGTAATCTGCATGCTGGTATTGCACATTCTCAACTTCTACCGGCCTGTCGACCGCTTCCACGTCGGCTTCTGTTTTCACCTGCACCAGCATGGTAACTTTTGTCACTTCGGTTTTAATGGTGTTCAACAGGCCTTCAAATAATTCAAATGCCTCGCGCTTATATTCCTGCTTAGGGTTTTTCTGCGCATATGAGCGTAAATGAATACCCTGACGCAGATGGTCAAGCGCTGACAAATGCTCACGCCAGTGGTTATCAACGCTTTGCAGCATGACTGAGCGCTCGAACTGGCGCAGGATTTCAGGGCTGGCCTGCTCTTCTTTCTCGGCATAGGCTTTGTTGGCCTCGGTGAGGATGAAGTCGCGCAGCGTTTCTTCATGAATATCCGGATTATCTTCCAGCATTTTCTGCAGCGGCAGCTCAAGGCCAGTTTCAGCTTTAAGTTCACGCTCAAGGGCCGGCACATCCCACTGCTCTTCAACGCTGCCGGGCGGAATATGCGTAGCGATCATATTGAGCAATACATCTTCACGCATCGCAGCAATGGTGCTGCCAACATCGGAGGCTTCCAGCAGCTCATTGCGCTGCTCATACACGACCTTACGCTGGTCATTCGCTACGTCATCGTACTCAAGCAACTGTTTACGGATGTCAAAGTTACGGCCTTCGACTTTGCGCTGGGCATTTTCAATCGCTCGTGTCACCCAAGGATGCTCAATCGCTTCGCCATCCGGCATGTTCAGCTTGCCCATGATGGCCGATACGCGATCTGAAGCAAAAATACGTAACAACTGATCTTCAAGTGAAAGATAGAAACGGCTGGAACCCGCATCACCCTGGCGTCCGGAACGGCCGCGCAGCTGATTATCCACACGGCGCGATTCGTGACGCTCCGTACCCACGATATGCAGGCCACCGGCTGCCAATACGCCGTTGTGGCGTATTTTCCAGTCCGCTTTGATTTGTTCGATACGCGCAGCTTTTTGAGCTTCAGTCAAAGTTGTGTCAGCCTCAACCTCTGCGATTTCCGGCTCAGGATTGCCGCCAAGTACGATATCCGTACCACGGCCGGCCATATTGGTCGCAATCGTGATCACGCCCGGACGGCCAGCTTGCACAATAATCTGCGCCTCGCGCTCATGCTGTTTCGCATTCAATACCTGATGCTCCAGCTTGGCTTCTGTCAGCAATTGTGAAATCAACTCGGAGTTTTCAATTGAAGTGGTACCCACCAGCACTGGCTGGCCGCGGCTCTGGCAGCCTTTAATATCTTCGATCACTGCCGCATATTTCTCGCGGGCAGTGCGGTATACCTTATCCATCGCATCCTTGCGCTGCATCGGGCGGTGCGTCGGAATCACCACGGTTTCAAGGCCATAAATCTGATTAAACTCGTACGCCTCGGTATCTGCGGTACCTGTCATGCCTGAAAGTTTCGCGTACATACGGAAGTAGTTCTGGAAAGTGATCGATGCAAGCGTCTGATTCTCTTTCTGGATCTCCACGCCTTCTTTCGCCTCTACCGCCTGATGCAAACCATCAGACCAGCGACGGCCAGCCATCATACGGCCGGTAAATTCATCCACGATCACAATTTCACCATCGCGCACGACATAATGCTGGTCTCTATGGTAAAGGTTGCGTGCGCGCAGCGATGCGTACAGGTGATGCACCAGCGTAATGTTGGAAGCCTCGTACAGGCTGGAACCTTCCGTCAGCAGACCAGCTTCTGCCAGCAAGGCTTCAGCATGCTCATGCCCCTGCTCGGACATCACGACGTTCTGGGCTTTTTCATCTACCCAGAAATCGCCTTCGCCTTCTTCTTCTTTCTGCGCAACCAGCCTTGCCGCCACAGCGTCGATCTGCGTATACAAGGCAACGCTGTCATCGGCCTGGCCTGAAATGATCAAAGGCGTCCGTGCCTCGTCGATCAGGATCGAGTCAACCTCATCAATCAGCGCATAATTCAGACCGCGCTGTACACGTTCTTCAGCACCGTACACCATGTTATCGCGCAGGTAATCAAACCCGTACTCATTATTGGTGCCATAGGTAATATCGGCTGCATAGGCCAGGCGCTTGGCTTCACTTGTCATTTGTGACAGGTTGATGCCGATCGATAAGCCTAAAAAGTTATAAAGCCTGCCCATCCAGTCCGCGTCACGTTTCGCCAGGTAGTCATTCACGGTAATCACGTGTACGCCTTTGCCGCTTAAGGCATTCAAGTAAGCCGGCAATGTCGCCACCAAGGTCTTGCCTTCGCCGGTGCGCATCTCGGCGATTTTTCCTGCATTCAGCACCATGCCGCCGATGAGCTGCACGTCAAAATGGCGCATACCCAAAGCGCGGCGACTGCCCTCACGCACCACTGCGAACGCTTCCGGCAGTAGCTTCTCCAGGCTTTCGCCATTGGTATAACGCTGTTTGAATTCCTCGGTTTTAGCCCTGAGCGCCTCATCGCTCAGCGCCTGCATCGCCGGCTCTAGCGCATTGATCTGCTGAACCTTCTGCGCATATTGTTTAACGAGCCTTTCATTACGGCTACCGAATAATTTTTTGAACAACGTGGAGATCATGAAATGAGTGACTTTCCGCTAGAGGATAAAACTTTGTGGTTATTGTATGAATCGATTATGGGATTGTAATTCTGAAATACCGGAGAATAATTAAACATACTAAATTTAATGCATTTGATTTAGTCGCGTTTGCTTCTGCCTTCTGGATTACTGTGCCTATAAACTATATGTATTACCTATACTGTTAATTGCTCGCTTTTAGATACTTCCTTGGATCCAGAGGATTACCCGCCAACCTGATTTCATAATGCAGATGTGGCCCGGTTGATCGCCCGGTACTGCCTACTTCTGCGATTTTCTGGCCTTTTTCCACACGCTCACCAGCTCTGACATACAGTCTGGAAGCATGTGCATAGCGTGTCTCCAGGCCGGATCCATGATCGATTTTTACAAGTTTACCATAATCGGGGGTCTGCTCGGCAGTTGACACGATGCCGCCTGCTGCTGCGAAGATAGGCGTACCCGCCGCCGCCGTAAAATCCAGCCCTTCATGAAACGCTTTATGCCCATTAAAAGGGTCTATGCGCCAGCCAAAACTTGATGAATTAAATGCCGCAGCGACCGGACTGCTGTTTGGCAAGGTATCTTTCAATACGCTTTGCTGCAGCAGCTTTGCTTCAATGCTGCTGAATTGCTCGGTACTCAATTCGATTCTGTCCATTAATTCAACAATCTTCGCCTGCAATTCCGCTTCTGATAACGGCCCGCTCCTGACCAGCGGCCCACCCAGATGAGCAGTGCCAGGCAGACTGGAAACCGGGCTGCCCAGCTCAGGCTTACGTGGCGCATTGGATGATTTCGCGCGACCGGTTGCATTATCCTGCACCAGGCTTTTCTCCCCTGCCAGCTTCGCCAACCGTTCGCTTTGCGCATCCAGCTGCATCATGCGCGCCTGCAGTTCGCCTAGCTGCACTGCATAGGCATCCAGATGTTTTTGCGGATTATTAAAGGAAAATCGCAAATGGTTAGGTATTAATGACTTTGCGCCCTGTTGTGCGCTTGGCTGCTGTGGCACAATAAGCACCATAGCGATCAAAACCGACAAAAACATCAGTGCTAGCAAAGCCACACTCACTTGCAGCACAGAAAGCGTTTTTGCTTTCGCCATGTTATTTGAGACTAAAATGATATTCATACTACCCCTGATCATTACAGGCATTAGATAAACAGCCATGCAACGATTTAATACATTGCTTAAAAATCCTGAACTTGGCGCGCTGCGCATGCGCACGCAAGAAACTCAGGATGCACAAAAAATCTGGAATGCAATCGCTCCGGATAACTTGGCTAAATTCAGCCGCGCAAGCAGCATCAAGAACAAGCAATTAAACGTCTATGCCGACAACAGCGTAGTGGCGGCAAAAATTAAGCATTTGCTGCCTAGTCTATTGATTCAGCTACAAAAGCAAGTGTGTGAAGTTACTGCAATTCGCGTAAAAGTGCAAGTAAAATCTAGCCCGCAACCCAGGCGAAAAACACTCAGAAAGCTTACTCCGGCGGCCGTCAGCAGCTTGAAAGAACTCAGCGAAAAACTCGCAGGCACGGCATTGGGCGACGCGCTGGACAAGCTTTGCAAAACAGCCGACTGACACAACGTTGTTACGCGCGCCTGCCACGGCAGCCGCTCTATTGTGAGTGCTGTTTAATAATGCAATAATGCACCCATGTTACAATTTATTTACACTCTAAAACCATAAGGAGCCATCAGCCGCCACTTTGCTTGACCGCACTAAACACCTTCGATTCAGCTTTACTGTATATCGCTTTAAGATTCCGCTTTAAGCAACAGCAAATGTTTTGCACCTGGTTTCACATACTAGTTTTATTTTGACGTTTTACAGCAATTTCCTGAGTAACGTAATTGATAAAAATATAGATAGGGAGAAGTCATGTCAGTCGAACTAATGGTTGCCATTGGCGCCGCGATCTTTGCGGTTCTGTATGGAGCAGTGATGAGCAAATGGATTTCAGGTTTACCCGCAGGCAATCCGCGCATGCAGGAAATCGCCGGCGCAATTCAACAAGGGGCTGCCGCTTACCTGGCTCGCCAATATAAAACCATCATGATTGTCGGTGTCGTTCTGGCAATCATGATTGGTGTCTTCCTCAACGCCACCACTGCAATAGGCTTTGTCATTGGTGCCGTGCTATCCGGCGCATGCGGGTTTATCGGCATGAATGTATCGGTAAAAGCCAACGTACGTACCGCGCAGGCTGCAACCCAAGGCATAGGCCCGGCATTGGATGTTGCATTCAAAGGCGGAGCCATCACTGGGATGCTGGTCGTTGGCTTGGGCTTGCTCGGAGTTGCGGGTTTTTATGCATTTCTGGGCGGCGAAACCGCAACTGATCTTGACCCGCTCATTGGCCTCGCATTCGGTTCCTCCCTTATTTCGATCTTTGCCCGTCTGGGCGGCGGCATCTTTACCAAAGGCGCTGACGTAGGCGCTGACCTGGTAGGCAAAGTTGAGGCCGGCATCCCTGAAGATGACCCGCGCAATCCGGCTGTGATTGCAGATAACGTCGGTGACAATGTGGGCGACTGCGCAGGCATGGCTGCCGACCTGTTTGAAACTTATGCCGTCACCTTGATCGCGACGATGGTGCTGGGCGGATTGCTCATTACGACATCTGGCGCGAATGGGGTGCTTTATCCATTGTTGCTGGGGGCGGTATCGATCGTTGCCTCTATCATCGGCTGCTTCTTTGTAAAAGCATCGCCTGGCATGAAAAATGTCATGCCGGCTTTATACAAAGGCCTGGCGGTTGCAGGCATACTTTCACTGGGTGCCTTTTATGTCGTGACAATGAAGATGTTCCCTGAAGGTTTAATGGCTGGCAACCTGGCAATTTCTGCCAATCAGATGTTTGGTGCATGCGCAGTCGGCCTGGTACTCACCGCAGCTCTGGTCTGGATTACCGAGTACTATACAGGCACTGATTATGCTCCTGTCCGCCATGTTGCGCAGGCTTCCACTACCGGCCATGCCACCAACATTATCGCCGGTATCGGTGTTTCAATGAAATCAACGGCATTGCCTGTCATCTCGGTGTGTATCGCCATCCTGACCGCTTATCACCTGGGCGGCCTCTACGGGATTGCCGTTGCGGCAACCTCCATGCTGAGCATGGCAGGTATTGTTGTAGCGCTGGATGCTTACGGCCCGATTACCGACAATGCAGGCGGTATTGCAGAAATGGCGGAATTACCGGGCAGCGTGCGTGATGTGACCGACCCGCTGGATGCGGTAGGCAACACCACCAAAGCGGTGACTAAAGGCTATGCAATCGGCTCGGCCGGTTTAGCTGCGTTGGTACTGTTTGCGGACTACACCCACAAACTGGAAGGCGCCGGCATTGCAGTCAAATTCGACCTGAGCGACCCCATGGTGATTATCGGCCTGTTCATCGGCGGGCTGATACCATTCCTGTTTGCGGCAATGGCAATGGAAGCCGTTGGCCGTGCCGCAGGCGCAGTGGTTGAAGAAGTTCGCCGCCAGTTCCGTGACATCAAAGGTATCATGGAAGGCACGGCCAAACCTGAGTATGGCAAAGCCGTAGATATGCTGACCACCGCAGCCATCAAGGAAATGATGATTCCATCATTGCTGCCAGTGGCAGTACCGGTTGCCGTAGGCTTGCTGCTGGGCCCTGTTGCGCTTGGCGGCCTGCTTATGGGGACGATCGTCACCGGCTTGTTTGTAGCGATTTCGATGTGTACCGGCGGCGGTGCCTGGGACAATGCCAAAAAGTATATTGAAGATGGCAATCACGGCGGCAAAGGTTCAGATGCGCATAAAGCGGCGGTGACCGGCGATACCGTTGGCGACCCGTACAAAGACACGGCAGGCCCTGCAATTAACCCGCTGATTAAAATCATCAACATCGTGGCATTGCTGATCGTGCCGTTGTTATAAACCTCAGCAATACGCAAAAGGCGGCTGCGGCCGCCTTTTTTATGAAAAATGAACACCCTTGAACCAAGACAAACAGCTAAAATACGGCATCTGTCTTCGTTATCATTAACGCAATTCAATCACAAAGGTACTGGCATGCGACATTCGGAATATCATCGTTCACATCGTATCGGCTGGCTGCGGGCCGCTGTTCTGGGTGCCAATGACGGAATTGTTTCTACTGCCAGCCTGTTGATTGGCGTAGCCTCTGCCGGCGCATCTCACCAGACAATCCTGATCACCGGCGTTGCCGGTCTGGTGTCCGGTGCAATGTCGATGGCGGCCGGCGAATATGTATCCGTCAGTTCGCAATCGGATACCGAAGCCGCAGATATCGCTCGCGAAACGGAGGAGCTTGCCACACAACCGGAACATGAGTTGGATGAACTGACCGGAATCTATACTTTGCGCGGACTAACGCCGGAGTTAGCACACCAGGTGGCCGTGCAGCTGACCGCACATGATGCGCTGGCTGCGCATTCGCGTGACGAACTAGGCATCACAGATACCATGAATGCGAAACCGGTACAGGCGGCGCTCGCTTCTGCCGCGACATTCGCGGCCGGCGCCGCTTTGCCATTATTAGTGGTTTTTTGCGCTCCATCCGCCAGCACTGTCACATATGTTGCGGCGACATCGCTGGCATTTTTGGCAGCACTCGGCGGTCTCGCTGCGCAAGCCGGTGGCGCCAGCCTGCTTAAAGGTGCATGCCGCGTAGCATTCTGGGGGGTACTCGCGATGATAGCCACCGCTGCTGTCGGCAGTTTATTTGGCGTTGCAGCAACGTGAATATCAAAATAGAAAAGGCAGCCCTGGCTGCCTTTTCCATGTCTACTGCTTGCGTTCCAGTATGAATTAAAACGCCGGTTTTACTTTTGCTTCATTGTAGTTTTTAACACCATCCAGAATTTCTTTCTTGGCCTGGTCTACATCGCCCCAACCGTTGATTTTTACCCATTTACCTTTATCAAGGTCTTTATAATGTGCGAAAAAGTGCGCAATCATGTCCAGGCGGCCTTCTGAAACGTCTTTGTATGATTTCAGGTGCGTATACAGACCGCATACTTTCTCAACCGGCAGCGCCAGCACTTTAGCATCCAGGCCTGCTTCATCTTCCATCAGCAGCACGCCGATCGGACGGCAGCGCACGACTACGCCAGGAATCAGCGGTACCGGTGTAATCACCAGCACATCAACCGGGTCTCCGTCATCAGCCAATGTATGCGGCACATAGCCGTAATTCGCTGGGTAATGCATGGCAGTGCCCATGAAACGGTCTACAAAAATCGCGCCGCTTTCTTTATCCACTTCATATTTTACTGGGTCACCCTGCATCGGGATTTCAATAATCACATTGAAATCATTCGGGACATCTTTGCCGGTTGGCACTTTGTTCAATGACATTGTTTATTCCTAAATATAAATTTGCTAAATAAATTAACGACTGATTTTGAGGCGCAATTATAACAAGTCCACACAAAAGACATACCAAAAGACTTGTAATAAATTGCTAAATAAGATCCCTGCATCATCTAAAAATAGCGCAATATCGTTATGGAGGGATCGGTAAATGTTAAATTCAGTGTGCCTTGACTTGCTCACGACAACTTTGAATGATCCACTTGGGAATGAAAAGCAATGCCATGTAAAGCAAGACCGGGATAATCACAACATCGTCAAGCTGGCCGATCACCGGAATAAAATCCGGGATCAGATCAAACGGCAGCAGCAGATAAGCGACCGCCAAACCTAAAAACAACTTGGCGATCCACGGTGTCTGCGGATGCTTCAACACCAACCGATACACCGTCAATTCCCGTTTCAGCTGTTTGCCCAAGGCCTTGAGCTTATTGATCATAGACATTGCCCGTGAGCCGAACAGGCTTACTCCAGGCTTAGGGGTTTACCGGTCAGGCGCTCGAACGCCTCCATATACTTTTCACTGGTTTTTGCAGCGACATCATCAGGCAACGCCGGCGCCGGCGGGGTTTTATTCCAGCCACTGGCTTCGAGCCAGTCGCGAACGTATTGCTTATCATAGCTTGGCGGGTTTTTACCCACCGCGTAACTCTCGGCAGGCCAGAAGCGTGATGAATCCGGGGTCAGCACCTCATCCATCACATGCAGCACGCCGTTCTCATCCAGGCCGAATTCAAACTTGGTGTCAGCGATGATAATACCGCGGGTCAGCGCATATTCTGCCGCTCTGGTGTAAAGCTCAATGGCAACCTTGGCCACCTGGTCAGCCAGCGCCTTACCAATCAGCGCCTCAACCTGGGCGATGCTGATGTTTTCATCATGCTCGCCTACAGCTGCCTTGCTGGATGGCGTGAACAAAGGCTGCGGCAGCTTTGAGGCTTCTTGCAGGCCTGCGGGCAGCGGAATCTCGCATACCGTACCTTTGGCTTTATATTCTTTCCAGCCGCTACCAACCAGATAGCCGCGCACGATCGCCTCTAGCGGCAACGCTTTCAGTTTTTTCACCACGACTGAGCGATTAGCCAGCTGCGCTTTCTCGGCAGCATCCGTCACCACGCTGGCAGGGTCAATGCCTGTCAGGTGATTAGGCACGACATGCTGCAGTTTTTCAAACCAGAAGTTTGCCATCTGCGTCAGCATTGCGCCTTTGTTGGCAATGCCTGTAGGCAAAATGACGTCAAATGCGGATAAACGGTCGGTACTCACCAGCAGCATGGTATCGGCATCAATATCGTAGATGTCGCGCACTTTACCCTGGTGGATTCGTTTCAGGCTTTTGATACTGGTTTCTAGAAGTGGTTTATTCATGGATTTAACTTTGATGGTCACTGGATTAATCGATAATCGGATTGCGTATTATATCGAATTACATATTATAAAGTGCCCGCTGATGTTTATCTAATTTTTTACACCCGTCAGCAATCCAGCCCGCACACTCGAGCTTATGCGACTGGCCTGTTCTCACCTATTTTGATGATTTTAAGCGTATTGGTTCCGCCCGGGCTGCCAATAGGCTCACCAAAAGTCAGCAGCACCAGATCACCCGCGATTACGGCGTTTTGCTGCAATAACACCTGCTCCATTTCCTGCAGGATTTCATCTTTGTTTTTATTCGCCTGGTCAATCGGGTATGGATATACGCCACGATGCAGCGTCAGCTTCCTGCGTGCGAACTTATCAGGTGATAATGCATAAATCGGCACTTCGGCACCTGCACGCGATAGCCATTGCGCGGCATTGCCCGACTGCGTCAGCGCGGCAATCGCCTTGACCTTCAAATGCTTTGCGGTGTATATCGCGGCGGCGGCGACCGCCTCATCCGTTTTCACCAACACCTGACCCAGCTTTTGTGCATGATGCTCGCTGAAATATTCTTTTTCTGCTTCCACCACAACGCGATGCACGGCTTCGACTGTTTCCAGCGGATACTGGCCTGATGCGGTTTCTGCAGACAGCATGACGGCATCGGTGCCATCAAGTACCGCATTTGCCACATCCGACACTTCCGCTCGAGTGGGAATCGGACTTGAAATCATGGACTCCATCATCTGCGTGGCGGTAATGACCAGTTTATTGTGGGCACGTGCCATCCGTATCATGCGTTTCTGCAAGCCTGGCACCGCGGCATCCCCCACCTCAACGCCTAAATCACCGCGCGCGACCATGATCGCATCCGAGGCTTCAATGATCGCTTCCAGCTCACTGATGGCTTCTGCACGCTCAATTTTTGCAATCACACTCGCCGAGCCTCCAGCCTCTTTAACCAAAGCCCGTGCCAGTTCAACATCGGATGCGGATTTAGGAAAGGAGATCGCAATATAATCGGCTTCCAATGCGACAGCGGTTTTAATGTCTTCGCGGTCTTTCCTGGTCAAGGCATCTGCTGACAGACCGCCGCCCTGGCGATTGATGCCTTTGTTATTAGACAGGACACCGCCGTTCAGCACCACGCAATGTATCTGGTGTCCTTTCACGCGGTCTACCTGCATGGTGATACGGCCGTCATCCAGCAGCAGGATGGCGCCTTCGCTGACCTCCTGCGGCAATGTTTTATAGTCGAGTCCGACGCGATACTGGTCACCAAGCTCACAATCCGCATCAAGCACAAAAATATCGCCGGTTTTCAGGCTGATCTTACCCTGCTCAAACTTGCCGATCCTGATTTTCGGCCCCTGCAAATCACACAGCACACCGACGGGGCGCCCCAGTTTCGCCGCTATATTACGGACTGTTTCTGCACGCTGTATATGCTCTTCAGCTGCACCATGCGAGAAATTCAGGCGCACAACGTTGACGCCTGCTGTAATCATGCGCGCAAGCATTTCTTCGCTGGTGGAGGACGGCCCTAAGGTCGCTACAATTTTTGTTTTACGTAATGCCAATGTGTCCTGCCTTTTTATTATTTGGTATTTTATACAAGCCCTTAAAAACAAAATGGGGCTACATGCCCCATTTTTAAAGCGCAAAACCACCGGGGCTATTAACTTTTGGCACGTTGTTCCAGAATCTCTACCGCCGGCAATTTCTTACCTTCCAGGAACTCCAGGAACGCGCCACCAGCCGTTGAAATATAATCCACCTGGCTTTCAATGCCGTATTTCTGGATAGCGGCAATGGTGTCGCCCCCACCAGCCAATGTGAATGCCTTGGTATTGGCAATCGCAGTGGCAATGGTTTTAGTGCCTTCGCCAAACTGGTCAAACTCAAATACGCCTACAGGGCCATTCCAGACCACCGTACCTGCATTCTTGATGATTTCAGCTAACTGATCAGCAGATTTCGTGCCAATATCAAAAATCATGTCATCTACCGTGACCGAAGCAACGTCCTTGCTCACTGCCGGCTCGTTCGCATCAAACTTCTTGCCACAGACGACATCTACTGCGACCGGCACAGCTGCACCTCTAGATGACATTTTGTCCATTAATGCACGTGCAACAGGCACCAGCTCATCTTCACACAATGACTTTCCGACCTCAAACCCAGCGGCTTTCAAGAATGTGTTCGCAATGCCACCGCCCACCACCATCTGGTCAACTTTCTCGGAAAGGCTCTCCAGCACGGTCAGTTTGGTTGAGACCTTGCTGCCACCTACAATCGCCACCATTGGGCGCGCCGGGCTCAGCAAGGCCTTGGTCAGGGCTTCCAGTTCATTCACCAGCAGAATACCTGCGGCTGCAACCGGGGCGAATTTCGCCACGCCGTAAGTGCTTGCCTCTGCACGATGTGCAGTGCCAAAAGCGTCCATTACAAAAATATCACACAGCTTCGCATATTTTTGTGACAATTCATCAACACATTTCTTTTCACCTTTGTTAAAGCGGCAGTTTTCCAGCACGACCAGTTCACCGGCCGCAACATCAAAACCGCCATCCACCCAGTCTTTTTCCAGCCGCACCGGTTTGCCCAGCTTGGCCGCAATAACATCGACTACAGGTTTAAGGGAGTTTTCCTCTGAATATACACCTTCTTCCGGACGTCCGAGATGTGAAGTCACCATCACTTTTGCGCCAGCCTTAAGCGCATGCTCAATGGTTGCCATTGAAGCCGTGATGCGCGCGTCTGACGTTACCTTGCCGTCAGCTACCGGCACATTCAAGTCAGCACGGATCAATACGCGTTTGCCCTGCAAATCCAGATCTGTCATTTTGATGTATTGCATGATGAACTCCCTTACCCCGTTAATCTTATTTTGCGTTCATTAAAGCAACAGCTGTATCCAGCATGCGGCAGCTGAAGCCCCACTCGTTGTCATACCAAGCCATCACTTTAACCAGCTTGCCGCCAATCACTGTGGTTTGCTTGGCATCGAAATTGGATGAAGTTTCAGTATGATTGAAATCAGACGAAACCAGAGGCTCGGTGTTATAAGCAAGAATACCTTTCAGCGGGCCTGATTCTGCAGCCTCCTTGATAATCGCGTTCACTTCTTCTTTCGTCGTGTCGCGACCAGGTACAAAGGTCAGGTCAACTACGGATACATTCGCGGTAGGTACGCGTACGGCAAAGCCTGAGAGCTTACCGTACAATTCCGGGATCACAATACCGACTGCCTGTGCAGCGCCGGTTTTAGTAGGGATCATGTTCAATGCTGCGGCACGCGCACGGTACAGGTCTTTATGGTGCCCATCCACCAGCATCTGGTCATTGGTGTAGGAGTGGATCGTGGTCATCAGGCCAGACTCTATACCCAGCTTGTCATTCAATGCCTTCACCATGGGCGCCAGGCCGTTGGTGGTACATGATGCATTGGAAATCACGCTCATGTTTGCAGTCAGGATATCGTGGTTTACGCCATACACAACCGTGGCGTCACATTCGTTTTTATCCGCAGGGGCGGAAATAATCACTTTCTTTGCGCCCGCTTCGATGTGCGGCAGGCATTTCTCTTTAGTACGGAATGCGCCGGTACACTCCAGCACCACATCCACGCCAAGCTCTTTCCATGGCAGGTTGGCTGGGTTGCGGTCGGTAGTCACGCGAATTTTATCGCCATTGAGTACCAGATAATGTTTACCATCTTCGTCCAGAGTTTCTACAGTGCCTTTA
>Ga0208116_1000095_pt1 | contig 34494 bp, 26 predicted proteins | sample LakWasMeta9_HOW4_2_FD_183859 | JGI IMG/M metagenome (GOLD analysis project Ga0208116, IMG submission 183859) | Freshwater sediment methanotrophic microbial communities from Lake Washington under simulated oxygen tension - Sediment Metagenome... | ecosystem: Environmental > Aquatic > Freshwater >... | reverse complement strand
AAAAAAATAGAAATGCTATCGCACGCCCCATGGAATGGAGATTTACTAATGAGGAGGCGCGGGTAAAATTGAAAAAGCTCTACCCGACATTATAAAAATGACTGAGTACTAGTACCTTTGTACAATTCCAAAATATTAAAGTTTCACTATACTGCAATTAACTTCTAGCTGAGCGAGATGCATATAATGGATGTTCTCATAATTGACAAGGACAACGTGATAGCTCCTGCCATTCACGAAGGAACGGTAATGTTTAGCGTTTTATATGATGAAATTCAGGCATTAAATGCGGTAGAGACAATGCAGCCGGAAATTATAGTGCTCAATTATGCTATTCAAAAAAGCCGTACGGCAGAGTTTATTTCGCTGTTATTTCAAACTAGCGAACACAGCAAAATTATATTGGTCGCAGAAAGCTTGGCCGATGAAGAGGTTCTTAAATGCCTTATAGCAGGTGCACAAGGATATCTTCAGATACATGAAGTGAAAAATTTCATCAATAAACTTCTTTACGCAGTAAATGCCGGCGAAGCCTGGATTACCAGGCGCATGGTCGCAAAACTGCTTGATAAATTACGTAACCACTCTGCCTAATTGCAGGGAGTCAATCATCTTGATGATTTGGAAACAGGAAAAATGATAGAAAATCAAACACAACAAAATGCGGATGATGCTCAGGAGAAAGAGACGTTAAGTCTTGATGACCTATTGGTCGATGAAAAAGCCAATATGCTTAGCGACTATCTAGCCCTCTCTATAACCAATCTAGGCGAAGATACTCAAGTGAGTGTCACCACGACAGATGCAGAGCCGGTAACTTACTCATCTATATTCTATGGTGTGGCATCGCTGGATATACAAACACTGATATTCGATGTGCAAAGTGATAACTCAGGCAGTCTCTAAAATTGATTTTTGAAAATTTACTCTCTTATAAAACAAGACTTACATAAAAAAATGATGAGTTTTAGAATTATTAAAGATGTCCCTAAATGATAAATATCATTTTATTTTTAGTAGTCTAGTCTGATACCGCGACCTAATGGCTATGGGGAGTTACTCAGGTTTTTATATTTCAAATGCAATAAGTTATAAATCGGATTTGTCCCGTATCCAGATAGAGAATAGTCAGATAGATGATGAGACAAAGTCAGCTATCTCTCTTGCTTCTTGGTAACTGTTCTTGTGTTGCCCAAAAGCACCTACTTTTAATGACGTTCATGTAGATCTCTTCAAGAAGAACGGAGTGTTTGTATAAATATCCATGCCAAAGGCCGTAGGGCAGCCTTATTGTTTAAAAATAAAGCTTTCTATGGTCAAGCGGTTGAAAACATAGTTAGGCAAGATGTTGAATTAAGCGAAGATGAATGTAGGTTCAGCCTGTGCAGCCATTAACAGAAAAGCAAAGTAAAAAATATGCTAGCGCCAAAAATAAGTATTAGTACCTAAGTACAATAGAAATTCAGATAAGTTTGTGGAAGAATTTCAGCTAAATCGGCGAGAGCTAAAAACATATCCCGCATGATGGGGTAGCAATAACAATAATTCCTTAAGGAGTAAGCATCATGGCAATCACAGGTATAGTCAAATCCGTATCCGGTAATGTAACGGCTACGGACGTTAATGGCATAGTAAGAACACTGCGAGTAGGAGACCGGGTCTCGGCTGATGAAACGATATCTACCGGAAACGCCGCTGGGACAACTATATCAATTGCATTTTCCAACGGCACCCAAATGGATCTGGGTGGCGGCTCTGTCGTGGCTCTTAATGAAGACATGCTTACTCCCGATGCTAGCGGTAGCAAAGAAGCAGCAGGCCAAAGCTCACAACAAGCTCAAGATGACGTTGCAAGAATGCAGGAAGCTATAGCTAAAGGCGAAGATTTTGATCCGAGTAAGTTGCCGGCAACTGCTGCAGGTGGAGCGGCAGGGGGAACTGGTGGAGGAAACGAAGGTCACACCTTTGTTCAGGTTGATTATCTTAACCCTAGAATCACCCCGGACAGCGGCTTTAATACCACGGGTATTTCGGTAGCGTTTCCTGTACAGGAAGATGTGTTGATTTTAAATCCTGCTCAGCCGGTGCCTTCAGTCCCACTTCCTGGTATTTCTATTTCCGTTGCGGTTGATGTTGATGTGAGTATCCGTGTCGATCAGCCGGGAGTGGGCGGCATTACCATCATTCCGGGCGATGCACCTGTCCCCCTGGCTGCCGGGGTTACTGGAGCTAGCATTCTGGAAGGCTCTAACGGTGATTATCCAGTAACATTCCTGATTTTGCTCGATCAAGTTAGCACGCAGCCAGTAACGATTACTTACACTATTATCCCGGGAACCGCAACTTATGGTCTTGGAAGCGCGGGCGGGGACTTATATGATGGGGGATTAACCGGTACTGTCACCATACCTGCAGGTGCTAAAGGTTTTACCGTCACCGAATTTATTGTTGGAGACACTAAGGTTGAGGGTGACGAAACCTTCACTATCGTTCTTAGCAACCCGATTGGTGCGACGCTCACAAATGATACCGCTACAGTTACGATCATCGATGACGACCACGCGCCGGTGGCAATCAACGACACCAGTAGCATGACCGAGGACAATGTTTCTGTTTCAGGCAATGTGCTTACAAATGATATGGATGCGGACGGCCAGACTCTAAGCGTCATTGGTACGCCGATTACGTTGACGAACCAATTTGGTGGGCTTGTAATCAACAGCACCACCGGCGAGTACACATTCACTATGAATGAGGAAACCAAAGCAGCGGCGCAGGCATTGAATGATGGGGAAACCATTACCGTGCTCTTTCCCGATGCCTACAAAGTTACCGACGGAGCCAACGAGAGCAATTTGGCAAATGTCACCATTACCATCAATGGTGTGACTGATACGCAGACAGTGACAGTGCATGCGGCAGGTGGTGAGGATACGACCGTCTACGAAACCGCCTTGCTGCAGGGCGTGAGTGAGTTGTCCAATCCGGCGCTCAACAGCGATCCCCGTGAAGTCGTCAGCGGCAGCTTTACCGTTTCTGCCACTGACGGCATTGCCAAAGTCACGATAGTGGGTACGGACTTCACGCTGGCACAATTACAGGCCATTCAGACGTCCGGCACCCCATCGGCGGGCATTAGTACGGGGCAAGGCACACTGGTGATCACGGGTTACACCAGTAGTGACAGTAACCATACCGGCACTATCAGCTACACCTACACGCTGACCGGGACGGTCACCAACGCCACGGCGGCGGATAGCTTCTTTGACGACACCAACAACCTGATTACCGTAACCGGTGTAAGCGGCTCGACCTCGGCGGCGGCTGATCTGGTGATTCGGATCATGGATGATGCGCCGGTAGCGAACGACGACGCGGGCGGCACAGTGACCGAAGATGTGGGCACTACGTTGAGTGGCAACGTGCTGGACAACGATGTGCAAGGTGCTGATCAGACAGCGACGCCGACGGCGGAATTTATGGGCTGGACAGCAGTCGGTCACGACAATGCGGCGGCGATGACGGCATTGAACAGTTTCGGCACGTTCACTCACAATGCCGACGGCAGTTGGAGCTACGCGCTGAACAACAGTCTTGCTACGACCCAGGCGTTAACCGCGTCATCCAACTCGTCCTATGACATCTGGTACACGACGCAGGATAATGACGGCGACACTTTCATTGCCAAGCTGACCATCAGCATTCAGGGTGCGGACGATACGCAGACAGTGACAGTGCATGCGGCAGGTGGTGAGGATACGACCGTCTACGAAACCGCCTTGCTGCAGGGCGTGAGTGAGTTGTCCAATCCGGCGCTCAACAGCGATCCCCGTGAAGTCGTCAGCGGCAGCTTTACCGTTTCTGCCACTGACGGCATTGCCAAAGTCACGATAGTGGGTACGGACTTCACGCTGGCACAATTACAGGCCATTCAGACGTCCGGCACCCCATCGGCGGGCATTAGTACGGGGCAAGGCACACTGGTGATCACGGGTTACACCAGTAGTGACAGTAACCATACCGGCACTATCAGCTACACCTACACGCTGACCGGGACGGTCACCAACGCCACGGCGGCGGATAGCTTCTTTGACGACACCAACAACCTGATTACCGTAACCGGTGTAAGCGGCTCGACCTCGGCGGCGGCTGATCTGGTGATTCGGATCATGGATGATGCGCCGGTAGTTAATCATAAAACCAGCCTGATCTATGCCAACTCGAGTAATGACGGGGCAGGTTCTGCAACTGGCGGTACCGGAATCTATGAATACCGTATTGGGGCTGACGGACGCACGAGCTACGATTCAACACATTCTGATTTCTCCTCCATCACGCTCAGTGGCAGTATCGGAGCTAATGCTATCACGGTTACGACAACGCCGACTTGGGTGTCAGAGTCCGCGAGTCTTGCGACTTTTACTTTCGCGTTTGACTATGCGAAAGATCCAACAGCCCCAGGTACGCTCACCCACGAGACAGGTACACTCATCTTCGATAAGATGGCGGGAACTTATACGGTCGAGTTGAGCGCGCCGATCGAAGCTTTCAGTACTCTTACGACTAGTCAGGCGACTGCTTACACAGGGTATGGACTCGGCAGCAACATACTCGATACAACGCAGCCGGCTGTGATGGTGGCCACACTGGCCAGCAACTTCTACATTCAGTTCACGGGCGATCAACAGACTGGTGGTAAATCCCCGGTTAACTTCTCTGCAGGTGGCGATACTGTTTATACTTCTGGAGAAACAATTGCTGCTGCTGATTCGTGGGTGAGTATATCGGGTGCGGCCAACGGCGTCGGCGGGGACACCATTGGGCAAGGCGAAGTTTTGGACTTCAACTTCTACAACAGCGATCCAACCGGAGTTGTCGGCGGTGTCGCCACTCAGTCGGCTAGCACGATGTATATGCGGTTCGACAATTGGGGTAACAGTGAGGACTTGGTCGTAATTCTGAAGCTGTATGATACAGTCACTCATTCAACAACGACGCAGGCGATCGTCATCGACCATAATGACGTGTTAACAAGCGCTAATACGCTCCCGGTGGGGTATACCGGTATTGCTACACTCGATAACAACGATGGCTTAGTTATCATTGAGAGTAATGACTACAACACAGCAGGAACTCACTGGGTAATTGTGGGTGGGCAGTTGCTCAGCTCGATCGAAGGACTTTCCGGTAGCGGGATTGATCTCAATAGCACCACTGGATCGAGTGGCGCGAGCACGGGGACTGAGTCTTTCGGTGCCATTACCACGGACGCAGATGTGATCAAGGTTTCCGACATTGGGGTTATTACCCAAACGACCAGTACGCAAGACGCTAATCTCGCCTTTACGGTCACCAACGTGGATGCCGATGGCGACACCACGGCGCCTACAACGCTAAACGTTACCATAGAGGGCAGCAACACCCTCTTTACGGGTACTGCTAGTTCGGAAATGATTCAAGGTACTTCCAATGACGACATCCTTTTCGGTGGCGGTGGCAACGACGTTCTTATCGGTGGAGCTGGGCACGATACGCTCTATCTTGGTATGGACATGGGAGCAAGCAAGAGTATTGTGGATGGGCAAACGGATATTGTTAAACTTAGTTCCGTTGATCTTGCTTCGGGTTCTGATAAAGTCTATGGATTTGATACCTCCGCGCCCGCAGCCTCAGGAGCGGGTGCTGGTGGCGATGTGTTGAATATCAGCGATCTGTTGACGGGAACAGGTGTTACAGACCTCAATACGGCTGTCTCGAATGGTTACGTATCGTTCACGGCTGACGCAGGTAGTGGTGGCACAACCGTTAATGTCGATATAACTGGAAGTGGTGCTTCGTATCAGCCTGTCGCAACATTTGCGGATGTGGCATTCAGCACACAACCAGACATGCAAACTTTGCTGCAAGACAATATTCAGGTCACACCTCCGATGTAACCCTGTAAGACGGATTCACTTTAGCAATCCGCCATGATCGGGATGATCTAATCTGATCCTCGACTGGACTTTTCCAAGCGAGGATTTTTATGACCGTTGATATTTGATATTGTGTGACGCCTAAAGCGCCTACTTTTGACGATTGTGTTTGCTAGTGCGGCTTTAGAGCGCATAGTGATACCGCTCTAATGCTACGATGTTTTATTTTATTATGCTGATACGGAGCGGGTATACCCAACTATCGACGTAATGTGGTGGTCGATTAATCATCTCTGCATCAGACTCACCGAGAGTGAGGCCATCCCAGACAGGTAGTGTACTGATGATTAGATTTAGCTTGGCTGCACGTATCTTTTTATGGCTGGCGGCTTACTCGTGGTCATCGTTGGCAGTCGCAACCGGTGCCGTGGAGATGGAGTTGGAGCCGCCCGTTACCCGGCGCTTGCTTAGTGAGGGTGCTAAGCTAGCAAAACATGCTTTCAAACCGTTGGATTTATGGCGAGCGGCAGGGCGCTATTGTAAAGCGGCCAGCCTGGGCAGCACCGAGGCACAGTATCAGTTGGGAATGCTTTATGCTTTCGGTCAAGGCGTGCCTCAAAGCCGCACGCTCGCGGCCTCGCTGTTTTCACTGGCCGCTCAACAGGGCCATTATCAAGCGCAAGCAATGCTCGAAACCGTACATTTGAGTTCATCCGAATTACCCGACTGCATGACCATTGCAGGTCATTTGCCGGAGAAGCCTAAATCTTATGGGCTATCGGCCGGTGATTTCATTGATCTTGAAAAAAGAATAAGTCGCTTGCCTACCAGCAAAAACTGGATCGTTAGTTTGGTAAAGACGATGTCTCCTTGGTATAAGATTGACCCGCGTTTAGCTTTGTCCATTATCAGTGTCGAATCCAACTTTGAGCCGAACGCACAATCGGCAAAGAATGCGATGGGGTTAATGCAGCTGATTCCTGATACGGCAGAACGGTTTAATGTTACGGATGCTTTTAATGCCACGCAGAACATTAAGGGCGGCCTGACCTACCTGCGCTGGTTATTGGCTCGCTATGAAGGCGATGTGGCGCTGGTGGCAGCGGGTTACAATGCCGGCGAGGGTGCCGTCGATCGATATCATGGAGTGCCGCCTTATCCTGAAACTCAGCAATATGTAACAAAGGTATTGAGTCTTTATCGTCACACGAAACATATGGATGGCCAGAAATAGGCTAGGTAGCGCGAGCTTGGGAGTTATCTAAGGCGTAGTAATGCTTCGCCGTCTGGCGAGGATGTGAAGCTTGGTTTTTAGTCTGATATTTTTGTTATTCAAGTTGCCATAGGTATTTAGAAAAAATATTAATAGATGTCCTGTATGAAAAAGGCATTCGACATGCCCATAAATACGGATTCTAGGGATAATTTGAGCTTGGCTTTGCCGTATCAACCAGCCATATTATTAATCAGTACAATTATCAATTGATCTATATAGTTCAATCAAGGCTAGATATATGACTTTATCCAAACAACTAATCATACTCATATCAGTGCTGTTTTTAATGATTTTTAGCGTCAATTTCGTTATTAGTGTTAATAACATGAGAAGCTATTTGCAAATCGAATCTGAAGTGCATGCGCAGGATACCGCCACTTCATTAGGGTTGTCATTGAGTCCCTATATTGGCAATGAAACTGATCCGGTTATGAAAACCATGATGAATACTATATTTGATATGGGCTATTACAAAGAGCTCAAACTGGTTAATGTGGAAGGCCAGCCTTTGGTTACATTAACTAATAATACGGTATTTGAAGATGTCCCCGGCTGGTTCATAGCAATGTTGCCTATTGAGACGGTCATGGCAAAAAGTGAGATAAATACAGGCTGGAGCATTGGAGGTACCATCGAGGTAACGATAAATCCAGGATATGCTTATCTTAAGCTTTACCAACAGGCCAAGAGCGCATTCTATTATTCTCTGGCGGCATTTATAGTATCTATTATTTTATTAGTTACTGTGCTTCGGTTTATTTTGCTGCCGTTAAAAAAGATAAACCAATTGGCGTTGGCTGTCTCTGATGGAAAGTATGAAACGATAGATCAATTGCCATGGACTACTGAGGTTAGGAATGTTGCAAGCTCAATGAATGTAATGTCTAAAAAGATTGGCGAAATGATGGCTAATCTTAATGCCAAGCTTGAGTTATTAGGAAAGAAATTGCATCTTGACGATGTGACAGGGCTTAATAAAAAAACCAGCTTCAATACAGACATGGAACAATTGTTGACCGAGCAAACCGAGGCTTTTATTTATCTGATAAAGCTGGATAGTTTGGCGACAATGGCCAAAGAAAAGGGTAGTGATGCTATTGACGAGTTTCTACGAGACTGTGCCAATAGCTTAAAACACGCGGTGGCAAATTTGCCGGAAGAACAGGCGAGTGTTTATCATTTTTTTGGCGCTGAATTTGCCTTATTGGTCAAAGGGATTAATTTGCAACAGGCGGAACAAATCGCAAAATTGTTGAGTTTAGCCTTGACTGAATTAGGCTCAAAATATCAGCAATCGGATATTGCTCATATCGGCGTAACTCCGTTCAATCCTTTAGGTACCACCGCAGGCATGCTGGCAGCTGCTAATGAGGCATTTGAAAAGGCAAAATTAATCGGTGCCAATAACTATTATATTAGGGCTATGGACGACCAAGCTAAGGATGTTGCTGAATGGAAGTCGCTGGTTTTTGATGTGGTTGATAATGACATGTATAAAGTTTTATTCATCGATCCGATAGAAAGTTTCCAAACTGGGCAGATTTTAATGAGAGAGGCCTTTATTGAGGTTCATGACTCTGATGGTCTTGCGGTCTCTATCGGAACCTTTGTCTCTATCGCTGAGAAGTTTGAGAAAATTATTGCTTTGGATAAAGGTGTTATTAGTAAGGTAATTAACTATATTGAAGAACAACACATCAAGCATGCAATAGCTGTAAACGTATCGACTCGAACTGTTAAGAACAGTGACTTTCGTTCTTGGTTGGCTATGCAACTGGTTCAGCATCAAGCTATTGCAGCTCAGCTCGTGTTTAGTCTCTCTGCTTATGCGGTTGCGAAAGATGTTCATGTTTATAAAGAATTTATCAAATTTGTCCATGTGCATAATGCTAAAGTAATCTTGAAGCGTTTTGATGCATCAATGTCTTTAGAGACGGCGAGGGCCTTGAGGCCCGATTATATTCGTTTAGCCAGAGAACTTGGTAATGATGTCTGCCGCGATCCGGGTAAGCAAGACTTTATTGAAGCCATGAAAGAAATTGGCCAATTGTTGGATATCAATGTACTGGCTGAAAATATTGCCTCCGAGGATGATTTTGTCGCTATTAAATTGATGGGCATTTCAGGTGCAAGTCGTGATGGCCGTCAATATCAAAATAAAACCGTAAGTAACAATTGTACGGTTTAAAAGCCAGAGAAGTTTGTTTCTGCAATTAACAAGATAACTATTTGCAGGGCAGGGTACTGTCTCATCATTTAATTGATGGGTAAAAGTTTCTTGAAGCACAGGAGTTATATGACCTTTGGTTTCCTTGTCTATACTCGAGTCGTGAGTCGCCTCAATTTGGAGTGCTGATGCTAAGGCACAAGCGATTAATATTTAAAAAATTGACGGCAGTATTGCTTTGCTGGTCATATACGCTCGTAGTTGCTGCTACGCTTGAGATTAGCGGCGAGTTATTAAGGCAAATACACAGCAAATATGGTGAGGAAGCACAACAGCGCGTTATTGAGTGGCAAAAGCTGATGCAGACGGCAAAAAATCTGCCTGATCAGGAAAAATTGCAACGTGTTAACGAGTTCTTTAACAAAAATGTAATGTTTGTCGACGACAGCATACATTGGAAAGTTGAAGATTATTGGGCAACGCCAATCGAATTTTTGGCCACCGGGGCTGGTGATTGCGAAGACTATGCTATCGCCAAATATTTTACCTTAGAAGAACTTGGCATTGATCAAGACAAAATGCGTATTACTTATGTAAAAGCTTATAAGCTGAACCAGGCGCATATGGTACTGACGTATTTCGCTACGCCTAGATCTGTACCGCTGGTTTTAGATAATTTAATTTCGACGATTGAGCCGGCAACAAAAAGAACAGATTTATTGCCGGTCTATAGTTTTAATGGGTCCAACTTATGGCTGGCCAAAGCCAGAGGTGCGGGTAAACGTGTGGGCGGTTCGGAGCGATTAAGTTTATGGACTGATCTTAAACAAAGAATGCTCGATAACGCGCTGTAGTTTAAATGTTTGCTAAAAGCCGCTCAAAAAGAGCGGCTTTAACAGATTATTAATCTTCTAACGGAGCGGTTTCTTGTGGCAATGTGACGCCTAATGACTGATTCAGACCGCCCATGCTGGCTAGAATACGATAAGCCGCAAATGCTTCGTCATATTTTGCATTAGTATAGGCGCTCTTCGCGACGAACATTTCATTAGCAGAGTCCAATAAATCCAGTAATGTACGTTGTCCAATATTAAACTGTGATTGATAAGCCTCAATAGTTTTGATGCTGGCTTCTTGATGGTTTTTAAAGAATTCCAACTGGTTTTTAATAGTCTGATGGGCAACCCAGGATAAGCGCATGCTTTCAACAACTTGACGGTATGTGTTATCTCTAATATCTTTTGATTGAGCTATCAGATGTGACGTTTCATTGCGTCTGGCCAAGTCTTTGCCGCCGTTAAAAAGATTGTATCTAAGGCGTAGCATAGCTGTTGCATCTTGATTTGTACCGGGAATGCCGTCTAAATTATTGTTGTAAGAGCCTCCACCTTCAAAATCAACACGCGGCATATAAGCAGCTTTGGCCGTCTCATGTTGAGAGAGCGCTGAATCTACATCAGCATTGGCAGATTTTAGTATAGGGTGATTTGCAACTGCTTTTTCAACTGCCGCATCGATGTCTTTAGGTAGCAGGTTATTAGGATTAGCAGGCATCTCAAGTTTCCCCGGTGTTACACCTACAACCCGTAGAAATGCTGTCTTTGCATCCTTCAAATTACCTTCTTCGGCGCGAACGTTGGTTTCCGCTAAAGATACACGACCAATCGATTGTTCGGTATCAGCTTTTTTGCCTATGCCTTGTTGGCCGCGTAATGTGATTTGATCGTTGGTTCTAGCGTGAAAAGTTAGGTTTTCTTGTGCTAGCGCCAGTAATTCTTCTCGGCGTAAAACATTTAGATAAGCTTCAACTGCTTTGAGGGAGGTAATTTCCGACCGGCCAAAAACATTGAAAGCTTTGGCATTGGTCCTGGCCTCCTGTCTTGCAACTTCGTTTGGTGTGGCCAGTCCGTCAAAAATCATTTGCCTTACCATAAGGGCAGCTTCCTCTCGACCATACTGAACTGTTCCTAGCTGCTGATTTGATGAAAATATTCGACTGCGCGTGGAAGGGTTAGTAGATTGCTCGAAACCATAACCGGTGGAGATGTCTACGGTAGGAAAATATCCAGCTCTGGCCTGGTCAATTTCTTGTTCTACAGCTAATCGCTCATCCTTGGAGGCCTGAATTTCTGGGTTTTCATTGACAGTTTGTTGTAGGGCTTCTTTTAGTGATTGTGCGGAAACGGTTGATGATAATGCAATGCTGGCAATGACGCCGGTTACAACTAATTTAAGTTTCATGTCTATTTACGCCTATTTAAAATTATCTCTCTACAAATTTATTATTTAATATCTTTATTCGGATTTAGAAAGCGCTATAAAGCCTCTCTGTCTTCGGGATATTAAGTGAATGTCAATGAACTAGATGATATTAACTTCCCGAGTGGGCAGTGTTGATTCAATATCACTTTAACTGAAATTCAATAAATTCTATTTTGGGCTTTTTTTTGTTTTTATATGTAAGGGTTTTCTAAAATCAATAATCATTATATTATTTCTTTAAAGAGAATAGCAAGGTGTAACCGGTCTGGAACATCAAGTTTTTGAAATATCGAAGTTACATGAGCTTTTACTGTGCGTTCTGTAATATCAAGTATTGAAGCAACCGTTTTATTGTTTTCTCCACTACATATTAATTTGGCAACATCCAGCTCTCTGTGAGTTAATAAATGTAGATTTTTATTTAGAGGAGTCGATTTTTTAGATTGAATTGTTTGAGCATTTGTTAAATTAACTAATTGCCCAATAACTTTAGGCACTAAATGCCGTTGAATCCAAATATCGCCTTTAAATATACTATCTATCGCTTTTGGTAATATCTTGAAAGTATCTTCATGCTCACAGTAACCGGACATTCCTGAAACTAACACATGTATTTGTCTCTCTTCAGACCAGTCATGACCGATAATCAGGGTTTTTAAGTTTATATCTTTAATCTGATTGAGAATTATATCGTTAGCGTCCAATATGTTGGCATCAATAATAAGAATGTCAATCGGCTTTGAACGAATAACCCCGATAATATCGGTAATATTATTAACTGTCCCAATATTATGCTCTATTGGAATTATTGCTTCCCACTGTGCCGCTAAAGCGGGATTACTTGATACAATTAATATGCCAGCCACTTAAATTTATCCTTGTCTCATATTCTTCGTATTATATGGAAATGCGATAATAGAGATTAGTAATATCTGTTAACGCTCGCGAAGCGCGCGTTGTTTAGCTTTTAATATAGGTTTAAGTAAATAATCCAAAACGGTTTTTCGGCCTGTTAAAATGTCGGCATCGGCATTCATGCCGGCGATAATGTTAAGTCTTTCGCCATTTTTTTCCAGATAATTTTTGGTTGTTCTTAGACGGATCTGGTAATAGCTCTTTTTATCTTCTTCATTAATGATGGTATCAGGACTAATATGTTCTAGTTTTGCCTCTAATCCGCCATAAATAGAAAAATCGTAAGCGGTTAATTTGATCATGGCATCTTGACCAGGACGCAGAAAGGCAATATCAGCAGGTCTTATTTCTGCTTGCACTAATAATTGATCATCGACAGGCACAATTTCTACCAGATCCATACCCGGTTGAATAACCCCCCCTATAGTCGTAATTTTGAGCTGCTTAACCGTGCCTTTTAACGGCGATATAATCCGAGTCCGGGTAACTCTATCTTTCATCGCAAGCAGCGACTCAGACGTTCTATCCAGCTCTGATTTGGTCTCGTTAAGCTGCTTCATCGCATCGGTTTGGAAGCGGATCTTTTGTTCATTCAGTTTATTTCTGGTTTCATTCAGAGACGCTTGTAAACGGGGTATTGCCAGTTTGGCAGAACTCAGTTCCCCATTCAAATCGTTACTGCTGCGCTGCAATCTGAGCATTTCAACTTCCGACATTGCTCCTTGAGCAACCAGTGGTTCTGACATCTCCATTTCTTTTTTCAGCATTTGATAACTGCGTGCTATTTGATTCTCCTTTGATTTTAATTCAATCAGTTCTTGTTCTCTTTGCACGACTTGTTGCTGCAATATTTGGGTATTCGCATCAAGTTGAGATTTGTTGGAATCATAGAGATGGCGAGTATGTTCTGCATAGCTCGGGGAGTTATCGATGATTTCCTGGGGAATCTTTAATGGCTGCCCCGTTGTTTCGGCTGTTAAACGAGCCACGTTCGCTAAGAGCTCATAGTACTTTAGCTGGGTTTCATTAAGCGAAGAAGCAAAGCGTATTTCGTCCAGTTGTAATAATGCCTGTCCTTTTTCGACCAAATCGCCTTCCTTGACCAGAATTTCCGAAAGTATCCCGCCTTCCATGTTCTGCACGACTTGAATATGACTTGAGGGAATAATTTTTCCAGAGCCTCGGGTTACTTCGTCTAATGTTGCAAAATTAGCCCATATCAATGCAATCATTAGAAAAAGAAAGGTTAGCCACAGAATAAGGTGGCTATGAAAGGATGCTCCATATAAATTTGCTTCATTTACGTCGGTGATGAAATTTTTATCTTCGGATAATTGTTGTTGTTTTGAGATCAAATCAGATATTTTTTTTATCATGTTTAAGTCGCATTTTTTTTTGTAATAGCTTTGACAAGCTTAAGCGGGCGTTTATATCGATACCTTAATTTGCCCTTGTTTTAATGCATCCAATACTTGTTCTTTAGGGCCGTCAGCGACGATATGCGCTCCATCCATAACGATAAGCCGGTTTACCAGCGATAGCAGAGAGGCTCTGTGTGTGACTAAAATAAGCGTGCGCGTACCGATGTGGCTAGCGAAACGCTGCTTGAAGGCTTCTTCGGTACTGTTATCCATAGAGTTGGTGGGCTCATCCATAATATACACTGGCGGCGCGAGTAGCAGGGCTCTGGCAATGGCAACGCTTTGACGCTGTCCTCCTGATAATGAGGCGCCCCGTTCGCCTACAGGCATGTCGAAGCCGGCAGGATTTTTATTGATAAAGCTCGTGATACCAGTAATTTCAGCTGCATTTAAAATGGCGTGGTCATCGACAAAGCGAGAGCCTAAGACAATGTTGTCTTTTATGCTGCCGAACATGAGCGATATATCCTGAGGCACATAACCAAACTGACGACGTAATTCCGAGGGATCAATCTGACGGATATCGGTACCATCAATCAGAATAGAACCTTCCTGCGGTTCATATAACGCCATAATGAGTTTTTCAATTGTACTTTTGCCCGATCCGATCCGCCCGATAAAACCGACGCGCTCTCCAGCTTTAATTTTGAAAGAGACTCTTTCTAGAGCCTTGGTTGGTTGGTCAGGATAGCTGAAGGTAACATCCTTAAATTCAATGTCACCTTTAAACTTAGGGCGATGCAGAAATTTCCTACCGAACTCACGCTCTACCGGTAGACTCATTAAACGGTTAATGGAATCCAGGGAGGCTTTTCCATGGTGGTAGCGGGTCAGTAATGAAGCAACCTGGGAAATAGGAGCTATTGCTCGACCGGTTAAAATTGTGCAAGCGATTAAGCCACCAGTCGTTAATTCGCCTTCAGAAATTTTATAGACGCCTAATATAACGACAACAACGGAAGCTATTTGTTGCAGAAAAACGGTCAGATTCACGGCAATTGAAGAATAAAAACGTGATTTCAGGCCCAATTGAGCTATCTGGCCTATATTTTGTTCCCATTGTCGTTGCACTTGGCCTTCCGCACTGCTGGTTTTTAAAACGTCCAGATTGGATAGCGATTCAAACAGAATGGCACTTTTTTGAGCCGAGTATTTGAACGACTCTGCAATGGTTTTCTTTAAAGGTTTTTGTACAACAAGCCCGCCAATAATCGCTAAAGGCAGTAAAGATAAAGGTATTAATGCCAGATTGCCGCCTATCGTTGCAATGACGGCCAGAAAAATAAACAGAAAAGGCAGATCGATTAACGTAGTTAACGTTGCAGAGGTTATAAAATCTCTAAAAGATTCAAACTCTTGCAGGTTATTAGCGAAAGCACCGACTGATATTGGTTTCGCTTCCATGCGAATGCCCATGACTTTTTCAAAAATGGTCGCGGATAAAATAATGTCTGAACGTTTGCCCGCTGCGTCAATAAAATAGCCGCGCAACGCTTTCATTATAAAATCAAAGGTAAAAACAATGCCTACTCCGATGGCTAGCACCCACAAGGTCTCTACTGCGTGGTTGGGGACCACTCTATCGTAAACATTCATGACGAAAAGAGGAGAGGCCAGTGCGAACAGGTTGATCAGTAATGTAGCAATGATAACTTCGGTATATATCGGCCAGGATTTGTAAATAACATCCCAGAACCAGTGTTTGACTTTCGGTGTGACGGAGCCCGAAGTTCTGTTATCAAATTGATGATTAAGCTGGGTTAAAAATGCAGAGCCAGTATATTCTTCTTGTAAGTCTTTCAGTGTAACCGTTTTTTCTCCGCTTTCTGTTTCGGGAAGAATAATAGTGAAAAGGTCATTTTCTTTTTTAATTAGAACGCAGGATTTTTCATTGTTCAAAATCAAAACGGCCGGCAAAACCAGATTCGAGATTTTATCCAATGGGCGCTTAATGAGTGATGCTGAAAGGCCTGCACGTTCAGCAGCCCTGATGAATAAGTCAGGGGTTAGTTTGTTATCAACTAAAGGCAATCCAGCAACAAGAGCTTCCGCAGAATACGGAGTATGTAATAGTTTACAGATTGATAATAAGGCTAACAATAAGGCATCGTCAGGTTTGGATGGTATTGACTGGAGGTTGATAGGTCGAGCAGCTTCTAGCGGGATCTGTTGGACAAGGTTCATATGCTCAAAATAACTAAAAGTCAGAATTGGTAAAGATTTGTTGTAAACTTATAATTGAGAATAGCACAATTAAATATTTTGGAGAAATCTATGCCCTACGTAGTCCGCAACAGTGCCGGAGCCATTACTGAAATACATGACTCTCCGTCAGCAAGTGATTCGCAATGGCTAGAGAGCACCGATCCGGAAATGATTAATTTCTTACAGCGTATGAAAATGTCTGAGCAGGTAAATCGTACGCTTTCCTCAACAGACTATGAAATGGTTCGGGTTATTGAGGATTTAGTTGATTTGTTGATCGAGAAGAAAATATTCATTTTTACCGAATTACCGCCAGCCGTGCAGGAAAAATTGGGAGCCAGAAAACAGCTTAGGAAGGATATGAGGTCACTGAATAATTTAATAAATGAGGATGATGATATTTTTAGTTAATTCTCATTAATAAATGGGTAATGGATTAAGTCTGTAATTTATCGCTAATATTAAACCGCGTGTTTGAATAATTTAATAAGTAAAGATAATGATATCTCTATTTGGCTTTCACTAATAAAATGGTAATGAATAAAAACTGTAATTTGGCTTGAGCATTAATATCAAACTTCATCCTTGAATAGCTTAATAAATAAGTCGGATAATATCTTTGCTTAGCTCTCATTAATAAACAGGTAATGAATATAATCTGTAGCTTGACGAATATTAATATAAAATTTTATTTATTGATGTCGGTTGAAAATGGAACAGAGAGATTACTGAGTAGCGGACACTACAGTATTGGAATAGTTGGCCAGACTGAGTTAGTTTCATCCCCATGCTTTATTATTGAGTTGCCGTTTGAAAATTAAGACAGAATCTTCTATCCGGACATTAAATTCAGCTGTTTCTCGGTTAGCAGCATACGCATAGACGTCTTCCTGGATTTGATCCGTTTTTTCGTCCTAGGATTTTGGCTGAAATCCGATTGATTCACTACTTGTTTCGATGGCAGGGCGATGATAAATCAGGCGTTCCAATAGCGCGGCGGTTAGTCTGGCATCAATAAACACCATTTCGTTCTGAAAACCTCAAACTGGTCATGAAAATGACGCTGGTTCGTCATAGTGTTTTGAGGGCAAAATGAATACTTAACAATGATGCCAGCTGAGCAATGGACGTTACCGTACAGAACTAATCTATTTTTAAGTGTAGGATCTGAAACTGATGAATAATATTTTATCTATTAAACACGAACCTGTTAGGAGGACATATGGATATTCAAGTCGGCGGTTTTTTAGGTTTTATCGTACTTGTACTGGACATCTGGGCCATTATTAGCATTGTAAAAAGCGGCGCTACCACCGGATCACAAATTTTATGGGTGCTGTTGATTCTGCTGTTGCCCGTTGTCGGTCTGATAATTTGGTGGTTTGCGGGGCCCAAAGGCGCTTAATTGACCTCTCAAATGGACATAGAAGCTGTCAGCGCAGTAAGCGTTAGTTGTATTGCGCTGCGTTTTGCATAGTGCGGGTAAGCAATGTCGGGCAACTAAAAGCGGTTGCCCGACCAATCCGGCTAGGATCGAAGCTCTTTTTCCATTTTTTACATTGCCCGGCGTCCAGCCATCGTTCACACCATGCATTCAAAGCAGTTGCACTGCTTTTCATTAACTCAAACTCCCGCTTTGCTTCGCCCGGCTGCTCGGTTGGCCACCAGCTGTGCGCGGCAAACTGTTGGGCAATATAGTTGCAGGCTTTGGGCAAATCGCTTTCTGTCAGGTTCATTTTTTTTGAATTCATCAGGATCACCATTGCAATAAAAGTGAGTGAAGGTAAAAAATTAACATGCTATAGCTGGGATAGGGATGGGCTTACGGCGGATTTACAGTCCACAGAACAGCCGAAAAAGGACGGCTCTATTACTTAATGGACAAATGGTAGGCAAAGGGTAAGGCTTTTGTCCATTGTACTGATTATTACGGCTTCTGGTTTGGCCTGAAACCCCTATTATTTAGAAGCTTCAGGCCGAATATACAGGAATTATTGTCTTGCTAACGGAAATTCAATTCAAGAATATCTGGGTAAAATAGATTTGTCCCGCGCTATTTTTCGCAACGCCGATTCCTGTCAATCGGTAATTGCCGGCAATATTAGCGAGATGCCTTGGACCGTTCAGCCATCCTGCTACAGCTGTAGTCGCCGGGTCACTATAACCCTCGTTAGTCGCTACGTTTTCGCCTATGCTTCTATAGGGAATGGTTTGCGCTATTGCTTGGATGCGGGCTTCAAAACCCGTGTGTCCCAAAGGCACTATTCCCGATGCCATATTCCGGCTGTGAATACGCGCTTGTTCGCTGATGGCCATATTCAGCGTTAATTGCGGCAGCCCCTGGGAGACACGATAGCTGTTAATTTGCTGAAGCACACTCCGCTCTATTGCGGCTATGTCTGTTTCGGGGGTGGTTGGGGAAGCAGGCGGTTGTGTTGAAGGCAAGCGAACAACCGGAGACGCGGCAGCCTGATCCGGAGGGATATCGTCATATAAAAGCAAGACACTGCCATCGTTGTTAAGATCACTTCCAGCTACGGAGCTTGGGTTATCGGCTGTGGTATTTTCTACTTCAAATGCACCGGAGGTGCTTGTGATAGTAATGGTTGACAGGAGTATCACAGAAAAACAGTTCCCCATCATATTGGCTTTATTCATAAATTAAGCCTCGTACATTACAAAATAAAATCTACGAGCGACATAGTTGTGCTCATCGATAGCCTGTGAAGGAATACCGCTAGAAAACCGGCACAACGCCTCTTTATCTTGGGATTTTCAGATTCATCCTATTGGCAAAGAATTAAGGGTTGCTTAATTTTTAACCTGAACTGCAGATTGCTGAAGGTCCTTGTATGAAAAACACGGGCAAGATTAGAAATGGGCGTTCAAGTTCACTTGACCGTAAATTGCCCATGATTTTATATTGAACCGGTTTGCCACATCCATAAGCTCTAGCTAGTACACGAGGCCATGCACTTACTTTTACATTAACAGCATCATGACAGGACAAATTTTGATAGAACCGCCATCGCCCTGGATTGTTAAATACGCGCCGTTGATACCTAAAAACGGCCGAGTGCTCGATCTTGCCTGCGGCAACGGGCGCCATGCAATCTGGCTTGCCAAACAAGGCTATCAGGTCGATGCGCTTGATCGCGATGCCCAGGCGCTAGCAAACATGGCGAGGATGGACAATATCAACGCTTTAATTGTCGATCTTGAAGCAGGCGACTGGCCCGACTCAGGCCTGCGCTATGACGGAATCATAGTCAGCCGTTATCTGTACCGACCGTTGCTCGCCAGGCTTGCTGAACTACTGTATCCAGGCGGAATATTGATTTATGAAACTTTCATGGCCGGTAACGAACGCTACGGCAAGCCAAGCAATCCCGATTTCCTGTTGCTACCGAATGAACTGCTCGAAACCTATTCGCCGCTGCTGAGCATCATCGCGTTTGAGCAAGGCGAAGTGAAAACACCAAGGCTTGCTGTCATGCAACGCATTTGCGCTAAAAAGAATTCTTGAGCAGTGACAGCCTGTTTCAGCCCCCGATTCTTTGTAGTCATCACAACGTCGGCTGTCCTCTGTGAGCAAAAGTGCGGTCATGGGTTTCCTGGCAGACGATGCAACGCTTGGCGGCGGGGTAGGCTGTCAGGCGCTCAATAGGGATGGGCTCCTGGCAGTCGCAGCATTGACCGTAGTTGCCTGTGGCAATGCGCATCAGGGCAGCGTCGATGTCGCGGATTTCCTGAACCTGACGGTCGATGGAGCCCAGTTTGATGTCCACCAGCAGATCGGCTATTGAAGCTTCGCCCGAGTCGTGCACCAGCCCGGCCAGATCGGCATAGTTTTCATCGTCGAAGTTTAGCAATTCCGCGCTGATTTCCCGGCGTAACGCCATGAAGCGATCGTGCAGCTTCGTCTTGAATTCATTGATCTGGTGAGTGGTCAATAGAACGGTCATCGCGGTTTCCTCCGTTTGAAAGAATCAGTTTCAGAAAGATGATGCGCCAGGGGAAAAATACTGTCAATGAATGGCAAACGTGCACGTAAAACCAAGCCAAGCCAAGCCTATCAATTATGGTCGGCTTATCGTTAAAAATGGCTGAAGGCCTTTAAGGCATAAGATTCAAGGGCGGGTATTAAATTATTTCGCCTTGCTTCGGATGAAGCACTATTCTCCGTATGGTCTGGAGTCGGACGGTGTTGCAACGCCGAGTTATTGAGGGAATTTAGATTGCAGTTAATTGGGGCAGATTGCCGAATTATTCGCTTCTGTGCGCTCGTAAATGATCAAATCCCGAATCCATGCTCGAAGCTCGTAGATTGCAGCGGGTATCTTCCACCACAGAAGGGTGAGAGGCTGATAGGAACCGATAGCGTAAATTTTTGAGCAAAGCGATTTATCCTGACGGCAAGCATAACGCTTTGCGCGGCGAACGTGGAGGCTATCGGAAATAAGCAGAGCCCGGTCATATCCCTGCAAGTACGGTTGAGAACATCCCAAGTTTCCCCATGTGGTTTGGGCATGCGCTTCGATGATAAGATTGCGCTCGGGCGCTCCGAGTGCATGGGCAATTTCGGCCATAGACTCCGCCTCAACATGGGCGTTCTTTACAGCTCCGTCCGAAACAACGATGCGGGAACACCGGTTGGCCTGATAAGCCCAATAGCCTGTTTCAACGCGAAGGCGCTGGATCGGATGGTGAGCGCCATCGCTATTTGACGGATAGCCGGGGATAAGCACAACGCAGCTTCCAACTCCGCCGGTATCTTGTGCGGCGCGGTATCCAAGCCAAAATGACGTCTCGGTCAGCGCAATAGGCACAACGAATGTGAGCGAGATAACGGCAAACATAATTTTTCGCGCGTCTTCTAAAAGCCGTCTGTATTCCAGGCCAAGCCATGTTTAATCCCGTTGTTCCTAAGCTATTGAGCCGTTAGGCAAGGGCATTAATGTACATTAATTATCGCCTTGTACAGGCCAGCTCGTGCCGAGCCGGTATGAAAACATCGCTCATTTTTCGCAAACAACACGGTTTTTTATGTGTTGCTTTGACGTGCGCGAAGAGCAAATTTTTCACGATTGATTGAATATAAATTTAATGAGGTTTATTGTTGAGCTACCATGCTAATGCTCTCCGAGGAAATTGGAATTGATAGAGCCGGCGTTCTTTAATGTACAAATACATCAATAGCGAGCAATGACGACAGCTAATACCCCCAAAAACGTTTCGCCAGGCAAAGAGCCTCCTAAAATGCCTGGCGCATTGCCTGTCTTAGGGCACATGCTTGAATTTGGCAAAAATCCCTTCGACTACATGATGAGACTCAGGAACAAACTGGGAGAAATCGGCGAATTCCGCATGTTTCATCAAAAAATGGTGCTGATGACCGGCCCTGAAGCAAATGAAGCTTTCTTTCGCGCCCCCGACGCTCAGCTGGACCAAAGCCAGGCTTACAAAATCATGACGCCTATTTTCGGCAAAGGCGTGGTTTTTGATGCGCCGCCACATATAAAAGACCAACAGTTAAAAATGCTGATGCCGGTATTGCGCGATAAACCGATGCGCGGCTATGCGCAAGTGATTGTCGGGGAAGTCGAGCAAATGATTGCCAATTGGGGCGATAGCGGCGAGATCGATCTGCTTGAGTTTATGAAAGAACTCACCATTTACACCTCCAGCCACTGCCTGCTTGGCGACGAGTTCCGTTACGAGCTGAATGAAGAGTTTGCCAAAATCTACCATGATCTTGAAAAAGGCGTAAATCCACTGGCTTTTGTTTTTCCTTATTTGCCGTTACCCGTGTTTCGCCGCCGCGACAAGGCGCGCGCAAGACTTCAGGAACTAGTCACCGGTATCATTGCCAAAAGGGCGCAGAAGCCGGAAAAAAGCGAAGATGCGTTTCAATTACTGATCGATGCCCGCTATGACGACGGCAGCCGCTTGTCCGCTCATGAAATAACCGGCATGTTGATAGGCACCATCTTTGCCGGGCACCATACCACCGCAGGGACGGCAGCCTGGACTCTGCTGGAACTGGCGCGCCGGCCTGAACAGTTGGCGCAGGTATTGAGTGAGCTGGACGCGCACTTCGGCGCCGATGGCGAGGTCACTTTTCAATCTTTAAGGGAAATTCCGGCGCTGGAAAACGTCATTAAAGAAGTGTTGCGCCTGCATCCGCCGCTGATATTTTTAATCCGCAAGGTGATGCAGGATTTTCAGTTTAAAGATTACACCATCAAAGCCGGAAAATACGTTTGCGCTTCGCCGCGCGTATCGCATCGCATTGCCGAGGTTTTTCCGGACCCGGACAAGTTCGATCCTGACCGTTATTCGGAAACCCGTCAGGAAGACGCCACGCCGTTCAGCTGGATTGCGTTCGGCGGCGGTAAACACAAGTGCAGCGGCAACGCGTTTGCGATGCTGCAACTCAAAGCCATTTTCAGCATTCTGCTGCGCCGCTACACCTTTGAACTGATAGCCGACAAAAACACTTATCAGGATGACTTCACCCAGATGGTGGTGCAACCGCTGTCGCCTTGCCGTGTCAGGTACAAGAAGCGCCAGCTCACCCCCAAAGCATCTGTTGAACCGATAGTGTCTATTGTTCAGGAAAGAATACAACCAGGCCCGGGCTTTCAAATAACCCTCGACAGAGAGCTATGCCAGGGCCATGCAACCTGCATGACTGAAGCGCCTGAACTTTTTCAGGTCGACGATGCCGGCAATGTCACCGTGTTGCAGGAAAATCCGCCGCTGGAATTACTGAAAAAAGCCCAGCAAGCCGAAAAATACTGCCCGACCAAGGCAATTAAAATTAAATCCAACTGAAAACGCACTAGAGAGACAAAGCATGGCTGAATATCCCAGAGCAGAACTTGAAGAAATGGTTGAACGTTGGTTGCAGGCTAACCGTGATGCTGAAAAAGAAGGCAACTGGCCCAAATACCTAGGGAAAATGTACACCGACGATGCCGAATATCGCTGGAATATCGGTCCTAATGAAGAGTTTGTGGCACGCAGCCGCAAAGAGATAGAAGAATGGGCCTTAGGCGTGCAAATGGAAGGCTTTGAAGAATGGCGCTATCCCTACCACCGCATTTTAATCGATGACAAACAGGGTGAAGTGATCGGCTTGTGGCGGCAGGTATCGCCTGCGCTACGGGAAGACGGCATGCCTTATGAAGTAGCCGGCATAGGCGGTTCCTGGTTTCGTTACGGAGGCAATTATCAGTGGGAATGGCAGCGGGATTTTTTTGATTTGGGCAATGTCAAAGCTCTGCTTTTTGAATTGGCCGCTGACGGCAAGCTCGATCCTGCCGTGAAAAGAAAAATAGCCAGATTGGCCCGTGGGCAATTACTGCCGGGCCATGAACATTTGCGCAAACCGCCCGGTTTATGGAAAAAAATAAAGGGCTTCATAGTAATGTTACGTATTGTTCTGTGTAATAAATAAATTAAAAATATCGTTGCCATCCATTCAAACATGGCATTTGGCGCATAATCAAAATAATAGTCAACACAAAGGAATTTATGCTGAATGTAAAATCTGGTTGGAAAAACTGGCAGCTACTCACTGAAAACGGACGGCAAGTTTGGGCGTTCAAGCCCGGCTCAAGTAATATCGATGAGCACCTGCAAAATGCCGATAATATTACCGAGCAGGAGCTGGCACAGTTTGCTATAGATTTTCAGTTTGATAAATTCCGTAATCCCAATTCCGGCGATAAAGTTTTTAGACATACAGCCACTGACAAGAAGTTCCAGAAATTTGCCGGGCAAATCCCTCAGTCAGGGAATCCCGATGAGCAAAAAGTCATCGACGCGCTCATCAAAGGCATGAACTATTACTCTTGCTTGCAGAGCGAAGATGGACATTGGCCGGGGGATTACGGCGGCCCGCTGTTTCTTTTGCCCGGTCTGCTGATCGCTTCTTATATTTCAGACACACCGTTTCCCAAAGCGCATCGGGAAATGATGAAGCTGTATTTATTCAATCATCAAAATAAAGATGCCGGCTGGGGCATGCATATCGAAGGCGAATCGACGATGTTCGGCACCGTCATGCAATATGTGTCATTGCGTCTTCTGGGCGTCGATAAAAATCATCCGCAATTGGCCCAGGCCAGAGTGTGGATCAAAAATCACGGCGGTGCGACCGGCATTCCTTCATGGGGAAAGTTTTATCTGGCTGTGCTGAATTGTTACGACTGGCAAGGCTTTAACAGCCTGTTTCCCGAAATGTGGCTGTTTCCCAAATGGCTGCCGGTTCATCCCTGGCGCTACTGGTGCCATACCCGAATGGTCTATCTGCCGATGGCCTATTGCTATGCCCATCGGATTAAAGCGCCCGAAAATGAACTGATCCTGTCTTTAAGAGAAGAAATTTATAACGAAGATTTCGCGTCTATCGACTGGCCGAAACAGCGCAATGCCGTGTGCGAAAAAGACTGCTACACGACACCGTCTCCGGTGCTGAAGTGGATGAATTTTTTCACCAATAACTATGAAAAATTCAAAAGCCCCTGGCTAAGAAAAAAATCTACAGACTACATCTTGAAATATCTCAATGCCGAGGATCAGCAAACCAACTACATCAATATAGGCCCGGTCAATAAGGCTATTAATTCCATTTGCATCTGGCATGCCTACGGCAAAGATTCCGAGCCATTTAAAAAGCACGTAGCCCGCTGGTTTGATTATCTATGGGTTGCCGAAGACGGCATGAAGATGAGCGGCTATAACGGCTCGCAGCTTTGGGATACCGCTTTTGCAACCCGCGCCATGCTGGAAAGCGACCTGGGCAAACTCTTCCCTGCAACGATTGCAAAAAGCTATCGGTTTATCGAGCAATCGCAAATCAAGGCCGAACACCCAACGCATGCTGAGTTTTTCCGCCATCCGATGGTCGGCAGTTGGCCGTTTTCAACCCCTGAAAACGGCTGGCCGGTTGCCGATTGCACCGCCGAAGGTCTTAGCGCCACGTTGGCTGTTCATCACTCAGGACTCGTTAAACCGGCGATTGATGATCAGCGTATCAGACAAGCTGTAGACACACTTCTCTCTTATCAAAATACTGACGGCGGTTGGGCAACGTATGAACTGACGCGTGCCCCCAAGTGGCTGGAAAAGCTCAACCCGTCTGAAGTGTTTGCTGATATCATGATCGATTATTCCTGGACGGAATGTACTGCGGCTTGCGTTATTTCACTATTGGAATTTCAGGAAATTTATCCGGCCTATAAAAGCGGCGAAATACGCAAAGCGATCAGTACAGGAATTGATTTTATCCTTAAACAACAAAAACCGGATGGCTCTTGGTACGGCGGTTGGGCGGTCTGTTTTACCTATGCCACCTGGTTTGGAGTGGAAGCGCTCAGTAAGGCCAAGGGTAAAGGCTATTACGACGACTCCCTATTAAATGCGGGGATTACTAAGGCCTGCATCTTCTTGATCGGCAAGCAAAAACCGGATGGCGGATGGGGCGAGACTTTTAAATCCTGTTCGACATTGACTTACACCGAGGCCGACTCGTCGCAAGTGATTAATACGGCTTGGGCGCTGCTGGCGCTGATGGCCGCTGATTTTGGCGATAAGACGGTTACCAAAACCGGCATCAATGTGTTGCTGAACAGGCAGACCGAGATCGGCGATTGGCCTCAGGAAAATATTTCCGGTGTTTTTAATTACAACTGCATGATAACTTACGCCAATTACAGGAATATTTTTCCTATCTGGGCGTTGAATCGACACTTTAAACTGGACGTTCAGAGATGATAAAACAATTACTGCAGTTTAAAAGACCTACATCAAGTGGCTTGGAGGAATCCGGGTTCGACATCTGCATTGTCGGCGCAGGCATGGCGGGTGCCACTATTGCCGCTTACCTGGCCCCCAAAGGCGTCAGGATCGCGTTAATCGATCAGTCCTTTGAGGAAAAAAAGCGCATTGTCGGCGAATTGTTGCAGCCTGGCGCGGTGCTGTCGCTGAAGCAGATGGGGCTTGGGCATTTACTGGACGGCTTTGATGCGCAGCCGGTTGAAGGCTACGCAATCCTGAACGACGGCGAGGAAATTACCATTCCTTATCCGAGCCATAGTAAAGGCATGGGCTTGCACAATGGCCGGTTTTTGCAGCAAATCAGGGCTTCTGCGCTGGACAATGAGTCGGTTACGCAAATTCACGGCAAGGCATTGCAGCTTCAGGAAAATGAACGCAACGAGATTACCGGCATTAGTTACCGGGACTCGCTTACGTCCAAGATTAAGACCATACACGCGCCTTTGACCATTACCAGCGACGGGTTCTTCTCAAACTTTAGAGAGCATCTCAGCAATAATCAAAAAACCGTGACGTCCTACTTTATCGGCCTGATTTTAAAAGACTGCGAGACCCCTTATCCAAAACACGGGCATGTGTTTTTATCAGGGCCGACGCCGTTTATTTGTTACCCGATTTCCAGTAATGAAGTCAGGCTGTTGATCGACTTTCCAGCCGAACAGCCTCCTAAAAAACAGTCGATACAAACGCATCTCGATGTCAATGTGACGCCTTATATCCCCGATTGCATGCGCGACAGCTATCAACAAGCCTTACAGGAAGGCGGATTTAAGGTCATGCCCAACCATTACATGGCGGCAAAACCCATCATCCGGAAAGGCGCGGTGCTGCTGGGCGATGCGCTGAATATGCGCCATCCCTTAACGGGCGGCGGATTAACGGCGATATTTTCCGATATCCAGATATTGAGCGCGCATTTATTGGCGATGCCCGATTTCAGTAATATCGATTTGATTCACGAAAAGATCGAAGCCTATTACCGGGAAAGACAGAGCGCCAATGCCAATCTGAATATTCTTGCCAATGCGCTTTACGGTGTTATGTCCAATGATTTGCTTAAAACAGCGGTATCCAAATATTTGCAGCGCGGCGGTGCTAACGCGCAAGAATCGATCGCTATGTTGGCCGGCCTGAACAGGAACCATTACACCTTAATGAAACAATTCTGTTTCTTGACAGCGTTCGGGGCCGGCAATTTAGTGCGTCATAGCATTTTAAATTTACCTAAGGCCATAAGACTTCTTACGGATGCCGTTGCCATTATCAAGCCATTATTAAAAAACGAGGTTCCGTTAGCGGTACTTTTTTATTATTACCTCGAAAAAATAAAATATTTTGCTTATTCCGGCTACGGCGCAAATATTCAACGGCCTTAGGTCGTGTCGTATAGGTAGGGTACGCATTGCGTACCTTTTGGGGATCGGCTCCCGTTGCAAACGATACGCGATACGTACCCTACGGCCTATTTAAATAGTAACAAGGTTTAGAAAATTAAAATGAACTTACAAACAGAGAGCCCGGATTGCAAAGAACAGCACAAAGTAGCGGCTACGAGCAAAACCGGCTTTAAAATAAGCAAAGTAGGGTACGCATTGCGTACCTTTTTAGGATTGGCTCTCGTTGCAAACGGTACGCGATGCGTACCCTACCTACTCAATTCGAGCTGCCGTTTTCCTCATTGGGGGCGCTAAGGCAATGGCTGACGGAATCACGCTCGTTACCGGCGCCACCGGACACCTTGGCGCTAATCTGGTGCGCCGCCTGCTTGAAGAGGGCGAGCAAGTGCGGGTGATGATGCGCGCCGGACGCGACAATGGCGCATTGGACGGTCTCGACGTGGAGCGTGTGTTTGCTGACCTGCGCAATAGCGAAGAGGTTTCTGCCGCCGTGCGCGGCTGCGCCCGCGTTTATCATTGCGCCGCTCTGATTTCGACCATCGAAGGTAATGCGGCTCATAAGCGCGAAATATTCGATACTAACGTTCGCGGTACAATCCATATCCTGAAGGCGGCCGGGCGCCACGGCGTCGACAAGATAGTCGTGTCAGGGTCGCTGAGCGCCACCGGCTATGAGCCGGATCGCTCCAGTCATGAGGGCATGCCGTTCTATCCTTTTGACCGTCATCTGCCTTACGGTTTTACCAAGCATCTCACCGAGCATGAGTGCCTCAAGGCGCACGCCAACGGCCTGAATGTGGTCGTCGCCACCTCCTGCGCCATCATCGGGCCGCACGATTACATGCCCTCGCGCATGGGCCGGGTACTGATCGATTACGCTCACGGCTCTCTGCGCGCTTACATTCCCGGCGGCTTTGAGTTCGTATCCGGCCGCGATATCGCCGACGGCCATGTCTTGGCCATGAAGCATGGGCGTTCCGGGCAGAAGTACATTTTCAGTACCGCCTACGCCAGCGTTGATGAGCTGATGGCGCTGTTTCGGGATGTCACCGGCCGCCCGCTGCCCCGGCTGCGGCTGCCGCCATATCTGATGGCCATGCTGGCTGAAGTCGCCGACAAGACCTGGTACAGGGCATTTCCCAATCTGCCCCGGCGCTTCACACCGGGCGCGGTGCGTTTGCTCCAGATGCGGCGCCGGGCCGACCCTGTCAAGGCGAAACAAGAATTGGGCTACCAGCCCACTCCATTGTCCCAGGCAGTGCAGGAAGCCTATGAAGATTTCGTACGCAGAGGCGTGATCGTTCCTGCAAAGTAAACAATCGATCCCACCTTAACCCAAACCGGAGCCCCGAAGATGAGTAGTGAGCAGACGAAATCCCCTCCACCTTCCTTTGCGGAAGCTAAAAATTCGCGTCAAAAAGCCCGCGCCGCCGGAATGGATCCCAATCGCTGGTATGTTGTGGAATACGATAGCGCAGTCAAAACAGGCCAAGTAAAAGAGGTGGTTTTCTGGAATACCTCCATTGCGCTTTATCGCGGCGAAGACGGCAAACTCTCAGCCTTGCGCAACCTTTGCGTACACCGCCAGCTAAAGCTGACCCATGGCGCGGTGGACAAGTGCAACTTGCGCTGCGCTTATCATGGCTGGGCTTACAACAGGGAAGGCTGGTTGGTGGATTACTCCCACGACAGCTTTGGCAACCCGCTGATCAAGAAACAACTGCGGACTTATCCCGTGCAGGTTCGCTACGGCCTGATCTGGCTGTTTCCCGGCGATCCGGAACTGGCCGGCGAGCACAAGATACCGGAAATACCCGAACTCACCGGCGATAACACGTGGGCCAACTTTGCCGTCGATTATACGTGGCGCACGCATCATTCCATGGTCATCGATAACATCTGCGATTTCTCCCATGCCTTCCTGCACCGCAAATACAAGCCTTTCGTCGGTGCCAAACTGACCCACCATGAGGCTGATGACGACAGGGTTTACCTCACTTACGATGCTTATATGGCCGGAGGCCGGATTTCCGGGATTTTTGTTGACCGCAACCGGGTCAATACGCGTTCCATCGAGTTGTGCTACGAGTATCCCTACCAATGGACCAATACCGGCGGCAGCATCAAGAATTGGTCGTTCATGCTGCCGATCAACGAGCGCACCACGCGGGTGTTTTTCCTGTTTTATTTCGATGCCCTGAAGATTCCGCTGATTTCCATGAAAACCCCGAAGTGGCTGACCCAGCTGGTGCTAAATATTGCCAAGCTTCTGGTGTTCAAGCCTATTCTCGACGAAGACGGCATCGCCCTGGAAGCCGAGCAGTTAAGCTATGAAACTTACTGGGATGCGCCGCCCATCGAACTCAATCCCGTGGTGCCGATGTTCCAGCGCTTGACCGCACGGAAGTGGGAAGGCTATCTGGAGCGCGCCGAAGATACTCAAGCGGCTGGCGCGGATTGATGAACGGGATGTCCCGCCAATGAACATCACCCAGCGCATTGCCAAGCTTGCCGAATACTCCGCCCGAAACCCTTGGCGGATATTGGGAGTGGCTTTGGCGCTGTCGATTCTGGCCGGATGGGCAACCGCGCAACTCCCGGTCTACACCTCGCGGCAGGCGCTGCTTCCCCAGAATACGCCGGTGGCGAAGCGCTTCAACGATTTTCTGAAAAATTTCGGCGCGGCCTCGGATTTGATGGTGGTTCTGGAGGGCGCTCCGCGTAGCGAACTGGAGTCTTTTGCCAACGAGCTGGCCGCCAAACTTCGGATGGAGCCTGAGGTAGCCCAAGCGACCGCCCGTCTCGACATGACGTTTTTCCTGAATCACGCTTATCTGCTGATGCCGGCCGAGAGCCTGGACAAGCTTGCCGCGCTGGCGGATCAGCCGGTTCCGGTCGGCGGCGGGATGGAAGAACACCTGCGCAAGGCGCTGAATTGGAGCAAAGACCATCCGCCGCTGGGCGGGACAGACACCGACCTGCAAACCGCCGAAGCCAGCCTGAACCTGGCGGTGTTTTTCCTGGAAGAATGGCAGCGCTGGCTGTCCGCAGAAACAGTGCCCGCCAGTCTGGACTGGAATAGGCTATTGGCTAACAGCGGGGCAGGGGGCATATCCGACGGCTACTTTGCGTCGCGCGACGGGCGGATGCTGTTTTTATTCGTCCACCCGAAAAATCCTTCCGGGGATTTCAAGAATCTCGGCCCTTTCATCGACAAGGTCAAGCAGGTGTCGGAGGACCTGGCCGGACAAGCCAACGCCGCAGGCCGTACGCCGCCCACTGTGGGCCTGACCGGCTTGCCGGCCATCGAGTACGAGGAGTACGTCAATATCCGCAAGGATATCGTCTTGGTAGTTTTTACTTCCGCCGCTCTGATCGTCGCATTGATTTTATTGGTGGTTCGTAGCGTGCGCTGGGCCGTGCTGATCTTTATTCCAATGGGGCTCGGGGTGCTGTGGAGTTTGGGCCTGGCCTTGGTCACCGTCGGCCACCTGACCCTGATCACCGCCGCCTTCATCGCAATCCTGTTCGGTCTGGGGGCGGACTACGGCATCTTTACCTCTTCGCGTATTGCCGATGAGCGCCGCGCAGGCAAGCCCCTGGTCGAAGCGATAGGAGCGGGCATCGGCTCATCTTTCATAGCCGTACTGACGGCGGGCGGCGCCTCGCTGCTGATCTTCGGCGCCTTGACCACGGTGGATTTTCCGGGCTTTGCCGAACTGGGCGTGGTGGCGGCCAAAGGCGTGTTGATGATCCTGATCAGCACCTGGATGGTCCAGCCCGCGCTGTACGCTTTACTGCCGCCCAAGCTGAGAGACATCCCCTCGCTGAGCACGCCGCCGGTTCCGGCACGAATATGGCAGCACACTGGCGCGTTCCCAAAGCCCGTTGCGGTGGTCCTGGTTATGCTGGCCTTGGGTTTTGCTGTGATTGGCGGGGTTAAAGGCTTCGCCATCCCGTTCGACTACGACGTGCTGGCCATGCTGCCTGAAGATTCCCAGGCCGCCTATTACCAACGCCGCATGGTGGCGGAAAGCGACTACCAGTCCGAAGTCATCATTTTTACCGCCAAGGACATGGCCGAAGCCCGGCGGATTAGCGATGAGGCGGGCAAACTCAAGACGGTTGCCCAGGTGCAATCGCTGACTAACCTGTTTCCTGCTGACGCCGATGAACGTCTCCGCAAGGCCGTGAGCATCGGCGAGTCGTTCGCCCGGACTGACTACGCCAAACAGGTCGCCGAACTCGACCGGGAAGGCTTGTCCGTAAAATCATTCGAGTTATTACAGGCAGTGCTGGAAAACAGCACCGCCATTATTGACGAAGCCCAGGAGCAGGCATTCTCTGCCGGACATGCCAACCTGGTTGAAAGTTTGGAAAAAGTGCGCGAACAAGTTGCGTCCATCTCGGTCAAACTCGCCGCAGATGGGGAGCAGGGGCAGATTCGTAGCGAGAGCTTCTTGCGCGCCTTGCTGTCCGGAGCGGATACCGGGCTTAAAGTCATCGACGCTTGGCGGCAGGCCCAATCCCTCACTCCGGAGCAGTTGCCACCCGCCCTGCGCGACCGCTTCTTTGCCGCCGACGGCAGCATTGCTGTCTACGCTTTTCCGGCCAAAACCGTGTACGATCCCGACAATCTCGATGCACTGATAACAGACGTGTATAGCGTCTCGCCGCAAGCGACCGGCTTCCCGACCACACACCAGGCGCTTTCCAAGACCGTGGTGGAAAGTTTTACCCGCGGCACGCAATTAGCCCTGACGCTATGCCTGCTCTGGGTCATGGCGGCGACGCGCAGCGTACGCGGTTTCGCGCTGGCGATATTACCGTTGCTGATCGGCGGCGGCTGGATGCTGGGACTGATGGCCCTGGGCGATATTCGCTATAATTATGCCAACATCGTCGCACTGCCCCTCGTGATTGCGCTGGCGGTGGATTACGGTGTGTGGTTCAGCTATCGCTGGGGCGAATTGAAAGGCTATACCCCTTTGCAAGTCAGCCTGGCTGCCGGCAAAGTGATCGGCCTGGCCGCCGGCACCGAATTGGCGGGTCTGGGTGCCATTACCCTGGCCAGCTACCGGGGCGTGTCTTCCTTGGGTGTGAGCATCACCATCGGGCTGTTGTGCTGCTTGACCGCAACTCTCGTCGTGGCCCCGGCCATCGGACAGTTGATTGATTACAAGAGAAAACCATGATGCGAAAAACTTATCTTATTATTGCCGGTCTGTTGATTTCCCTTGCCGTAAGGGCGGCCCCCAATTCCGAAATAATCGTGGTGTGCTACCCCGGCGGCTCCGTTAATGCCAAGGATGCCAGCGAGGCGATGAATTCCATGCTGCGGGTGGTGGAACGCGTCGGTCAGTGGCAGGCGAACAGCTTCAACAGTCTGTTCACCACCAAGTCGGACGAATGCAGGAAGCAGATAGCCGCAAAAAAGCCCAAGTTCGCGATCACCTCCTTGGGCCTTTATTTGGAATTGCGCAACCAGCATAACTTAGTGCCGGTGGTCCAGCCCAAGATCAAAGGCCGTGCCAGCGAGCGTTACCGGGTCATGGTCCGGAAGGGCAAGTACAAGAGCCTGGACGAACTGAAAGGCAGGACCTTGGGCGGCACGGCATTGGAAGAGCCATTATTCATCGGCCGAATCGTTTTTGCCGGAAAATACGACCCTGCCGGTTTCTTTGTCCTAAAACCGTCCAATCAGGCCATTCGCGCGCTGCGCTCTTTGGATAAAGGGGAGCTGGACGCCGTTATTTTGAACGAACAACAATTCGCCGGACTCGGCTCGCTTCATTTGGCGACGCCTCTTGAAGCTATCTTCACGTCCGAGGAAATCCCGCTGATGGGCGTGGTGGCCGACAGCGCTACCACGACTGCGGAAGAACGCGCCCGTTTCGGCAAAGCGCTGGAGGGGATGTGTAGCGATTCCGAAGGCAAAAAGCTCTGCGATGTGTTCGGAATAGAATCCTTCGCCAGCGTGGATGAGGCCGTGTTCGAGCCTATGGTCAAACTGTGGGCTGAGGGGAAATAAGACTTGAACAACGTACGACTTCTTCCTGCCGTTTCGATTCTGGCCTTTCTATCGGGCTGCGCCGGCCTCCAGCACGGCCAAGTCCAGTCTGACCAGCTTTCCGAGTGCCCCAAGCAGACGGCTGCCATGCTGGTTGCCGAACAAAATCGGCTAGGTCCCTTAAGCGATACCCACACCCTGGCTTGCGCACTGAATGTCTTGCGGGACACCCAGGATCCGGTAGTGCGCCGCACTGCGCTGGGCAGCCGAATCTGTTTGCATCTGGCCGAACGCGAAGCCAGCCAGGAAAAACGCGAAAAACTGGCCGCCGAAGGCGTTCGCTTTGCTGAAACCGCCTTGGCGCAGGGCGGCAACGGGGCAGTGCATTATTATCTGGCGGCGAATCTTGGCCTGGCGGTGCGCGAACACATCACCCTGGCCGTGGAGAACCTTGGCCGGCTGGAAAGCGAGATGAAACAAGCACTGGCTTTGACTCCCGACATTGACGACGGCGGACCATTGCGCCTTTTGGGGGCACTGTATCTCAAAGCCCCGGCCTGGCCCAATGGCATAGGCGATATCGACAAGGCGCTGGAACTGCTGGAAAAGGCCGTCAAGGAACATCCGGGGCATCCGCTCAACCACCTGTTTTATGCCCAGGCACTTTGGGAGGAGAGCGAGGAGACGGCTCTAACCCAGGTAAAATCGGAATTCGCGTTGGGTGAGCGGCTGTTGGACGAGGGCAACTGGGGTTACAACAAAGCGCCCTGGAAAAAGGAATTCAACCAGTTTCGACAGGAGCTTGAAGAAGCCGATTCGGCTCTCCATCCTCCATTGGCATCGGGTCTTAAATAAGCAAGTTATCGACCTTAACGGGCCAGCACGGTAGGGTACGAGACTGTGAAAGTATTATCCAAATTAAGCGGAAAGATAATTAACCACAGAGAACACGAACGACTTGTATGATTAAAACCAAGCAACTAACCCGTTTTTATTAGAATAGGAATTCTAGTGAAAAAAGGCTGAGGTAGACCGGTACGACTTAGGTGTATTTAATAACATCGTCTTGCAGCAAAGGTC
>Ga0208116_1000091_pt1 | contig 37333 bp, 88 predicted proteins | sample LakWasMeta9_HOW4_2_FD_183859 | JGI IMG/M metagenome (GOLD analysis project Ga0208116, IMG submission 183859) | Freshwater sediment methanotrophic microbial communities from Lake Washington under simulated oxygen tension - Sediment Metagenome... | ecosystem: Environmental > Aquatic > Freshwater >... | reverse complement strand
AATACTGATTATAATTTGCAAGAAGCATTGGGAGTCAATAATGCTATACGAACGCAGAGTAGGTATAAGACTTTTGTAATTTTATCACCGAAGCATTCTATGATGAAGCGTTTAGCGTTTAATTAAACCTATGACTACTTTAAAGTAATTTAAAACAACCTATTATAAGGAAATAAAACATGACAGTACAAGTAAATGAATTTGAAGACAAATCACTTGATGAATTGCTGGAATTTATCGAAACCGAAGAATTTACTCAATTGGATGAACTGAGCAAGAAAACTTTAGGTTCTTATATCAAAAAAGCATCAAGGTCTGGTGCAAGTAATTCATATCAAACTCGTAAATCAATGGAAAAAGATGACCATTCTGGTATTATGAAAAATTCAGATAAAGTTATCAATAGAATTAAAGGTATTGATAGAGCAACTGATAAGTTAACCAAGGAAGACTTAGAAGTCGTCTCAGGCATGATTCAAGATATTCTAACCGATAACCTAGTTGAATCAAAATCGACGTTCTCTGACCTTCTGGCTTCGAAATTAGCGGTTAAATTACAGGAAGCAAAGGAAGCTATTGCTAAATCATTGTTTGGTGAAAAGAAAGAACCTGATGAAGGTCCAGATGTTGATTATAAAAATGATGCAGATGACGATGATGACTATCGTAGGACGCTACATGGTAAGCTAAAAAATGCCGAAGATGGTGATGATGCTAAACATATTCCAGATGATGATTTATCAGGTGATAAACGCTCTCAACGTGCTGCTGCTGAACGTGAAGCGAAAGGTCATAAATCAGAAGCTGATGCACATAGAACCATTAAGTTACAATCTGGTGAAGTTAAATTGAAAGATGGTGAAGCAAAACACCTCAATCATTTCTTAGGTGGATTGAAACCTGAACGCAGAAGTCAAGTATTAGACCATATGCATAAATCACCGGAACATTTTGATTCTATCCATAAAGTTGTAAAGCAATTTAGTTCAACTAAGTAAATATCACATCATAAAAGAGAATCTATTTAATCATGGATTCTCTTTTTTATTTAAGGAAAAATAATGAAACATTATAAAGACTTAGTATCAGAAATTAGCCGAAAAACTTTAGGCTCATATATCAGAAAGGCTACAGATGATGTAGATGATACCTCATTTGCTGCTGGTGATAAATTCGCTAAACGTGGGAATATTGACAAATTGGATGCTCATGTCCAAAAGCGTAAAAAGGGAATTGCTACTGCTACCCATAAATTAACTAAAGACGATTTAGATCAATACTCATTTGATGATTTGTTGGAATTTATTCAAACCGAAGAATACTCACAATTGGATGAACTGAGTAAGAAAACTTTAGGCTCTTATATAAAGAAAGCATCAAGCAATGCTGTAACTTCACGTGGATTATCCAAAGATTTCAATCATAACGCTGATCATAATGTAGATGGTAATCCAGAAGGCAATAGAACTGCTGCTAATATGTTTAATAAAAAAGCAAATAAACGGTTACAGGGTATCTCCAAAGCAACTGATAAATTAACTAAAGAATCTGTTGATGAATTATCAGAGTATGGTTTTGATGAATTACTGGAATTCTTGGTAAGTGAAGAATATAATCAATTAGATGAACTGAGTAAACAAACTCTAGGTAAATATATTAAGAGGGCCGCTACTGATTTAGATGCGAAATCCTTTACCTCTGGGCATCAATTCGGTTTAGGATATAAGAACGCTGGCGCAAGTGCAGAAGAGCGAGCATATAGACGAAAAAAGGGTATACATAAAGCAACTGATAAAATTACCAAAGAAGATTTGGATCAATACGAATTAGGCGATTTAATTGAATTCATTGAAACCGAAGAATACTCACAGTTGGATGAACTGAGTAAGAAAACTTTAGGTTCTTATATCAAAAAAGCATCCCATGATGTTGCCACAAAATCTGCTGCTGTTGCTAGATATGCAGAAAGACAACATGCTGCTGAAAAAGATCAAGATTATACTATAGCTAAAAAGAATAAAGATATTTCAGATAAAGCATTTGAGAAGAGTTGGAACCGTAGGACGAATATGGCTAAAGCCATTGATAAAATTACCAAAGAAGATGTTGATGCTATACTAGAATCTATTTTGGTTGAAGGCGAAGATAGAGCATCCCAATTACATAAAGATACTATTAAATCGATTGAAAATATGCGCCTTCATTCTAGGAATGGGGATCATGCTACTGCATCATATCATAGAGCTAATGCGGAACACTCAGCGAAAGAATATCACAGAATTACTGGTAAACCTGTAGTTCATCCAGATTTTCATCACGGGAATATTAAACATGTAACCAATGCTGAACCACATGTACCAGCAAAGGATACCGGTAAAACTACCGAAGCTAGTGGAGAAATGAAGAGTAAAATAGATGACTATGTGAAAGCTAGAAAGGGTGGAAATAAAATTTGGACTGACATAAAACATGGACATGCACATTCTGCTGCTAAAGCACATCATGAACGTACCGGGAAAAAAGTTTATCATCCAGATTATGAAGGTGATAGCCCACATATAACAAATAAAAAAGAAGATTAAACCAAAGGGAGCATTTTGCTCCCTTTTTTATTTCCGAAAGTGCTTAGAAAATTGTAAATATTCCTTGACACTTATACACTATGCTGATATACTATTTTCAACTGAAACTTTTATCTTAACAAATTAATATGGTGAATAATGATGCGGGTGCCTGAACATGATACCGTTAGAATTGTTGTTGATTGGAAATGTAACCTTAAATGCTCTTATTGTTGCAATGAAAGGCCAGATATTCAAGCTCAGTTTGTAGAGAAGGAATTATCACAAATTAACTTTGATAACTACAAAAATGTTTGTATATCTGGTGGCGAGCCGTTATTATTCAAAGATAGGATATTAGATATTTGTTCACTATTGACTAATCAATATGTCATTTTATATTCAAATGGGATATATATGACCGAACAAACAGCTAAAGAATTGGATGAAAACGGTGTACATGCTATCAATATTGGGTTACATTACCCAACAAGTTTTGATAAAATAATCTCAAATGTCCTTGAATTCACTAAGGATACTAATTTATCAATTCGATTTCATGTATGGGAAAAATATCAGGAACTTGAATTAGAAAAGAAATTCAATGCTACAATTAAGTATTGGGTGATGGATGACTGTGATCGTATCAATGAAGATCGGGTTGTTTTAAAAATTAATTAACGGTGCTGCTGTATGGATAAAACAGAGACCAATGTAACTCCATTAAAACAAATTCCTACACCTAGATGCAGCGATTATGATGAAGATTGTCAGTTTGTGAAATCTCCTAGTAAATGTTGGTGTGGAGAACATGTTGAAGGGGGAGTTGCTGATGGTTATTGTCCTATGATGTTTAATTATAAAAGTGCTTGACACAGAATGATCCATTAGGTATAATAACTTCAACATAAACGAACTGAGGAATCAGTATGTACATAACAGGCTGGGCAGTATTTTGGGTATTTATGATTGTATTTTTCTGTGTAGATTCTTTTCTCTACTGGAAGGGGTATGATACATTTTTTTGGAAACATAAAACTGATGCTGAACTCCAACATCAGAGAAAGAAATTAGGTTTGCATTAACAAAAACTGAGGATTAAAATGACAAAAACCGAATTACTATTCATTAGAGCCAGCAAAAGTCTGGACCCATATAAACGGGTTAGAAGTGTTTATCATCGGTTTTATGGTCGTTATGATGAACAAACTACTACATTATCATTGGTGAACATTCTTTCTGGTATTGTGGAGAAATATAACCCTCCTAGTATTATTTCGGTTATGGATGCGTTAAGCCCACAAAATCGAGTATATTATGGTTGTCCTGATGTATCTCATTATGATGTGTGTTTACAATTTTTTATTAATAGACTCAGATATACTGATTTGGTAGATTTACCAGGATATAATTATCCTGTTTCATTTAGAAGGTAGATGCTAGGGATGAATATTTTCTATTTAGATGAGTCTCCTGAGATTGCAGTTAAGTATCACGTGGATAAGCATGTTGTTAAAATGCAACAGAAACCGCACAATTGATTTGTACTGCTATAAATGTTATATGTGGGGGAAAGGTTGCTCCATATAGGACTACTCATATCAATCACCCTTGCGCTATATGGGCTAGAGAGAGCCGTGAAAATTTTCTTTGGCTGCATTCGCTATTAGAATGCCTTAACCGTGAATACAAGCATCGCTACAAAGATAAGGATCATTTGGCTTACATTAAGGTTCGTGACACTAGCATATTTTACGATATGTTTCCAGATGCACCGTTTACAGCACCGCCTCTTTGTATGCCTGATCATTGTAAATTGGATGATCCAGTTGAGAGTTACCGTAAATTATATAACACTGAAAAACGTCATTTGTTTGGGTGGAAAAATCGAGAAATTCCTTACTGGATTAAATAAGTGCTTGACTTCTGTTAGATTACTTGTTATACTATTCGCAACATAATAACATTCTATGGAGTTGCTAAATGAACGCTGAAATCGATACACTAATGGAAGAATTGATTAAAAAGGTTTCCGAATTTGCTTCTCCTGAAAACTATTGGGAGGAAACAAGTGAGACGCTATGGGCGAGTAATGGTCGTTATGAGAATATACATTACTGTACTAATTTTACTCAAGAAGACGGTAAAGAGGCTTTGAAGTTATTACTCTCACTAAAAGAAAAATTATAAAAGTGCTTGACATTGATATTACCGTATGCTATAATGATCTCAACATAACACCACTTGATATAAAATCATGACAGAAGCAAATAAATATGTAACGTTTGATCCCCCGGTTTTGATGGCATTTTGGAAATATGATTTATTTCCACATTGTTTATATGGACCAGTTGTTGGTATTACTCCTTTGGGGTCAGTGGTCACATCAAATTATGGGCCTGGACATTACTTCAAACCATTTCTGCTTCTCCCATTGCAGGAGGGAGAAGAGCTTGGTAAAGAATTAATGAAATTACGAGAAGATCACTGCAAAGCGATTGCGAATGTAGATGCGCAATTTAAGGGAAGGGCTAAACGATTAATCACAATTCCAAAATAACTGTTAGACCATTGACGACCAACAACCTAAACTGAGGAACTGCGATGACGCCTGAATTAAAATCTGTTATTTTATCTGCCCTGACTGATCTCTTTAACGGTAATATAAGTTACCAACACTATGGAGTTTGTGGGAATATAGCTCCAGTTTGGTCTGACTCCTATGACTGGATCCATGATAACTCTCCTAGATGGCCTGAATTTTCTGGTTCTAAAGATTATCCAATTGCTATTACTAATAACCCATTCCGTGATTATCATAATAATAAATTATGGTCAGGTGAGTATGGAGCAAAGCGTCTACGTTTTGTTACCTGGATGATTGAAGAAATTTCCAAGATTGAAGAGAGTATTTGACTCCCCACCTCCACCCATGTATAATAGTCACAACAATAAGAAAGAAATTAAAAATTTCAACTGAGGAAACAATGTACACCTATCGAATAACCTGGGATGAGACCATCCCCTGCTGGGATGAATACTATGCCCCGCTTGATGTAATGGTATCCAAGACGCTACGTTGTACCAATGACTCTATCATCCAAACGGTAAAGAACCTCCTTGATAACCCAAATGCCTACAACATAACCATAGAAGAACTGATACCCTCTCCCTCTATGGTAATCAATACTGTAGATGGTATTATTAACACTTTAATAGAAGGCTCTAAATGATATTATTTCTCATCTCATTTGCTATTATCATAACCTTACTCATCAAAGCTCCAGAAGGCTATGAAGATGAAACAGGTTTTCATTTAAAATAGAAATCGCTACAAAGTGAAATCGCTACAACCATCCCAAGGACCAGCCTCCACTGGTCCATCAGAATATAAGCATCATCTGATGAACTCCGTTCTATGGACGAAAATTCCCGCCTGGATATCTCATCCCATCCAAGATCAAAATCCAACCTTATATTATACCATATCTTACCCTCCTGTGTCAAGCTCTTTTTTTTCAATCTTTCGAAAATATTTTTCACCATTGTCTGATTTTACCATATCCTACCTCTAAAAGCAATGAAAATAAAAAATAAAAAGTGCTTGACGCCTCCCTCCGATCCCTGTATAATAGGCACATCAAAAGCAAACAGAGCAAAGCTCACCGGAGAACAAATAGAAACAGAGTTTCAATGTAAAAGTCATCTCACATCCAAAACATTGAAGGCTGTCAAGCTGGCCCCTCTACATTAATTGAGGCGGCCGGACAGCGCGGGAGTGGAGCGTTTTAAATTTCAGCCTAAAATTTTAGGCAAGTTTGCCAGTTGTATAGAGGGGCCAGCATTGTCTGCCTTCATGTTTCTTCTTAATATGGGTTTATTATATCAAAGCCATCCCAACAATGCAAGCTCTTTTTTGTGTAAAAATATTTTTTAAGTGCTTGACAACCCAGAGCCATTGCCTTATAATATGTCCATACTAACAAACAAACTGAGGAGTTCAAAATGAAAAATCAATATCCAATCACCAATCAAAAAACTCTTCGTCAAGCTTTTAAAGCAGAATACAAAGATGTTCTTGACTTCAAAAAGATCCCGGATCATACTGGTACTGGCAAAATGTACAAAGCAACTACAAGATGCGCCTTTGTTGATTATGTTGACGCAATGATGCGCTCAGGTAGAATCTCTCCAGAGCTGGCGCAAAGATCCACACTCGATTAATTGTAAATTTTCCTTGACAACTGGAGCCATCCTGATAAAATGGCTCCATACTAAACAACTAAGGAACTGAAATGCCAACTCCAGTAGATTTCGAAAATCAAATGATCGCAAAACAAATTCTGGAGACAGTGGTCTCCGAGTTTGGTGGCTCTGTAAGCTTCTGGGAGCGCTCTAGAGCCATTGGTCTCTGGGACTATGCTGATGTATCAATCGGAGACGTTTCGATTCGTGTAGGGGCCTCTAGTGGCTGTATTGTGTCTGTTAATGGGCATCCATTCGATCCAGATATGAAACACAATGATAACCTGGAATCTGTAAGAAAAAGTATTCAAAAAGTGCTTGACGATTACGCCAGATGGCATGTATAATACATCCATCATTTAAACAAAAGCAGAACGAAGTTCACTGAGGAGCTTATCATGGCAAAAAGTTATACCATCATCCAAACAAAAAACGGTCGTGATACTAATTTCACTGGAACATTGGATGAATTGATAAGATGCTTTTCTTATACTCTGGAATGTGGAGCATCTTATCAACATGAAAAGGATAATAAAAAAATAAATCAAAACCCTAAAACAATTCGCAGTCTGGTGTCCAACCTGTATAATGCGAAAAATAACAGTGCAGCAAATGGATATTCTGGTTTCACTTACAGATTAAAAAGTGATTGACCCCGGCATCCAATTCAATTATAATAACTCCATCAACCAACAAAGCTGAGGAGCTTATCATGTTTGCAGTTCATAATTACAAAGTTACCGTAAATTCTGATACCGGATCCTTCAAGGTAGACACTGTCGCAACCTCAGAAGAGACGGCAAAAAAGATCATCATGAAAGGTTTTAATTGCCCAGAATCCGCCATTAAAAAAATTGTAAAAGGTGGAGAAATTAGTAAAAAATATTCTTAAAAGTGCTTGACATAAGATCAAGCATCCTGTATAATAACTCCATAGAAACAAAGTTTCAACAACAACGAAAATTGAGGAACAAAAAATGGCTAAATTGACCGCAACTGCAAAAAAAGACATTCGTGGCGCATGGGCTTGTGAATCCACCCTAGACATCAATCCAGCAATCGGTAAAATCAATTGTGTTAAAATTTCTACCATGAAACTCTCCAGCGGTCGTTTGGTAACAATGGCAACGGCAGTCACCTCTGAAGATTACGGTAACGGGATGGCTGGATTTTCCTTCATGATGTTTCAAGATTACAATGGAATGATCGCAGAATCGGCTCCAGGTCGTGTAACCGCCAAAGTCGTGGAGGCCCAACATAACACCATTGATGCAGATGAAGTGCTGGCGCTGGTAAATGCATTTTATAAAAACAAATAAATTGAAGATGAAATCTTCTTGAAAGTAATTGACACAACCCCTTCATCTTGGTATAATGGCTCCATACTTTGAAACAACTGAGGAACAAACATGAAGCTTAAAATGGCAAGAAAAACTATCGAAGTTGAATCGGTCCGTCTCCAAGTCAATGAAATGTTACGGGATGGTTATCATTCTCCTGATGAAAGAAGGGGTATGATTGCCGTCTTGGAGAACATCTTGATGCGGTCTGGTAATTATCACGGTTTTCAATGTCTCGGTGCAGACGAGGTCCCAGAGGGTGAGAAACCCGGCATTCACTGGGATAAAATGCGGTATGATGGGGTTAAAGATGATCGTTTCACTGATACCGATCCAACCCGCGTAAAATATTATTAAAAAGTAGTTGACAACCTGGAGCCATCTCGGTATAATGGCTCCACAGAACGCTAAAGCATTACCAACAAACAAGAAACACTGAGGAGGAATAAAATGGCTAGAGAATTCACCAATAAACTGATCGCCGCTTGCGAAGATGGTGATCTGGATCCAATGACCATATTACGCGAACTTGTGGGATTCATGAGTGAATCCGATGTACAGGAATTCTGTGAGAATGAAGGGTATTTCGAGCCTGATGTGGAAGAGGAAGAGGAATGTCTCTTCGAAGAGGGTGATGTGGTAGAAGATGGTTATGGTGATGTGGGAACCGTTGTGGAAATCGATGAGAGCGACGAAGAATACCCGGTTAAGGTTATGTTCAAGGGTGCAGAGGATACCTGCTCCTACACGAAAATTGGATGGTATTTTACTAGTAACTCCAAGCCAGCACTGAACATCCATAAAATTTAAAAAAAGTGCTTGACCTGGGATCGGTGGTTTGATATACTGATCCCATAGAACGTATCGCGTTCACTTGATTAGAAACCGAAACAAAAAAACTTTCTAATCAATAAAAAAGTGCTGGAAGATGAAATCTTCTAAGAAAATTGTAAATTTTCCTTGACAATTGATTTAAACTGCTTTATAATTTACCCATACTTAAACAACAAAGCTGAGGAGCTAAACATGAATGATCTGAAACAACAAAGAATTCAACGTAAAATGTTGCCACCTGTTTCATTTGAGCAAGCGGCACTTTTGGAAATTCCTGAACTGGCTAATCGTGGCGAAATTACAAACAAAGAAATGGATATGATTTATTTGAATCATAACTGTCCGTGGCCTAAACATATCACACATGCGCAAAATCGCATTCGTCCTGGTGTGTATAAATTCAGCTTGGATGCAGAAGCTTTCAATGATGTGGCTTTCACTCCGGCGGAACCAATCATTCCAGAAACTGAAGAAGAGATGGAAATTCGCATCAAGGAACGTTATAAAACCATGAGAGTTCTCTTGGGGTCTGTGGCGGTTAACACCATCAACGGCGTTATCATCGCTGGCGCTCCTGGCTTAGGTAAATCGTTCGAAACCAACAAAATTCTGGATGAAAACGGCGTACAATTCGTGTTTCATCGGGGTTACTTGAAGGCGACACATCTGTTTCGCCTCTTGTGGGAAAATCGTTTCGCTGGTCAAGTTATCGTTCTAGATGACTGTGACATCTGGGGTGATCTGACGGCTCTGAACATTCTCAAGGCGGCACTGGAATTGAAACCAACCAGACCGATCTCATGGGGTTCAGAAAAGGAATTTGTTGATACTGACGGTGAATCCATTCCGAGAACTTTTGACTATGAGGGTTCAATTGTGTTCTTGACCAATGAAAAATTGGGATCATTGTCAAGCACGAAAGCCGGGCCACACTTGGCGGCGCTTGATTCACGTTCAATGGTTCTTGACTTGAAAATTATCACTCCTCGTGAAATTATGTGCAAGGTCAAAATGACCGTTCGCGAAGAGGGTATGTTACGCCACGGTGGGATCGATCATGAAGCAGAAGAGGCAATTCTGGCATTCATGGAAGAAAACGCCAACAAAATGAAGGAAATCAGTCTCAGAACAGCCGAAAAAATTGCGGTTCTGTACAGAATGAATCCAAGTGATTGGGGGCCATTGGCTAGAACAATTTGCTTGAAATAATCAAGCGGGGGAGCTTGCCTCCCCCATTCCTTAAAGGCATTTAGTAGAAACAAGTTTCCTTCCTAAGTGTTTTTAAGGAATATAAAAAAGCTTGCACACTTTACCTCCTCAGTTCAATGGCAAGCTTTTTCCTAGTGGTAACATTAGGTTTTCTTTCTACCCTCTAGCTTATCCTCAGTTCGCTAGAGCGGTGAAATGCCTCTGGGCAATAGGGCAGTAGGCTCCTCAGTTAAAAGCCCACCAGAGGCCCCTCTAAGGCTGTGTATGATGACTTTCTCCTCAGTGAGGCTATGCCTCTGTTGGTAAGTCATACACAGCCTCTTTTTTTGCCTGCGAAAAAGTGCTTGAAGATGAAATCTTCTAAGAAAATTGTAAATTTTCCTTGACTATGGTTAAGCATCCCTGTATAATTCCCTCCATACCAACAACAAACAAAGCTGAGGAGCTTATCATGAAACAATCACAAAAAATGCGGGTTATCGTCAACGGCATTCATTTCTACACAACCAAAAAACAAATCCTGGAGGGTGTAGGTGATCTGGGGTTACTCAATTCAGCGATTCACGGGGTATTGAAGAACTTAGAACGTGATCCAAAATGTTTGGGTATTGTGATGAAGATTAATAATTACAACATCCAACTCGATAAAATGTAATTAATTGCTTGACAACCTGGAGCCATCCTTGTATAATGGCTCCATCAATAAGGGGGACGCATCATGAAAAACCCAGTTGCAAAAAATGCCAAACAATATAACAAGGCAACTGCCCAACGTGATAGAAAAAATGATTACTCACGGAAAGGTAAGGGTAAATTCAGGATGCTATAATACGGCATCCGCTACAATGCAAAACGCTACAACATGATTAGTCCTATCCAGCATACACGGCTCCAACCTCTTGCTCTGTCCAGCTCCATCTGATCCATCCCTCCACCTTCGTTCAAAGAACTTCGTTCAAAGAACTTCGTTCAAAGAACTTCGTTCAACCAAATATTATACAAAAGTTCTGGTCCAGGAGTCAAGCACTTTTTTAATTTTTTCCATCTTTTTTCAATTTCATATGACTCTAGCCTATCACAAAAGCCGCCGGAGTGCAAGCTCTTTTTTTAGCCCCAAAAACATTGGGCAGGTTGACCAGTTATATAGAGGGACCAGTGTTATCCACCTTCTTGTTTTCATTAAGTATGGGTATATTATACGCAAGGCGTCTTGAGATTGCAAGCACTTTTTTTATTTTATTTTTTTAAAAAGTGCTTGACCTGCATGAATCTGTTTTGTATAATGGTTCCATCAACAAACAGAACTGAGGAGTTCACAATGATTATCGCATTAGTTGGTTTGGTCTGGGGCGGTTTGGCTGTTGCTGTTAAACTAGCAAAAGTCCAAAATAATTTTTATCGCGGCTAAAAAAGAGCTTGACAAGGTGGAGCCATCCTGATAAAATGGCTCCAACATTCCAAACCACTGAGGATTAAACCATGTTAGAAGATCAATTGAACGCACTGTATCTGGCTCTGGATTTTGCTGATGATCAAAACGTCAAAGCTGGCTTACTGGCTCAAATCGAAGAGTTGGAAGAAATGATGGATAACGAATGGGCGCTGGCGGCATGATAACCTTCATTTTATTTGTTCTGGGGTTGTCTGTGCTTGCTGGAGCCATAGATGAACACTTCACCGGGTCAAAGTATGGCTTAGGAGCTTTCGTGGCTGGAGTGGCTCTGTACGTGGTTATCGTACCACTTCAAAATTAAATAAAAAGTGCTTGTAATGTTGAGATAGTTAGCTTATAATTATCTTAACTTAAACGAAAACAGAACTGAGGAGTTCACATCATGACAATTTTAAACTTGATCCAATCACCGGACTTGGCTTTGATCATCAAAATTATTGGCTCTGGTTTGATCTGGGCGGTTATTTCGTATCGTGTTATGACACCTAGCACCAAAGCCGTAAAAGTCAACAGACAGGCTCTGGTTAAGGTAGATAAAATCAGTCATTCATATTATAAAAATTATTAAAAAAGTTCTTGACCTGTGATCATTGTCTGGGTATAATGATCCCAACTGAACCGATAACGGTTCTCTTAAACAAAAACTGAGGATTAAAAATGAACAACAAACAACTGATCGCACGTTTGAACTTACTGGCGCGTCTTCACATCGGAGAAGCCAACAAAGGCAATCCATTTATCAACAAAAAGGATGCCTTCTCTGATTTCAATCACGCGAAAAAACTGGCAGCATAACCCATCATCAAATCCGGGGCTGGTATTCACTAGCCCCTCTCAAACGGAGGCTCTGTATATTAGAATTTAATAATATTAAGGTTGAGTTAAGAATCATTTAAGAAATAACATTAAATAAAAATCATATGACAAAACAAACAAAGCGCGCCGAACTGAACTCAAATGTACAAGAATTTTTGAACAGTGGAGGGCGCATCATGAAATGCGAGCCGCAAGAAGTTAAAACCAAGTACCGGGTCCATGCGCGAGAGTCAAGGAACAAGCCACAAGGCGGCAACATGCCAACTGGATTGAAATCCCAGATGGGCGGTTATCGATAAAAAGTGCTTGACTTGATGGGACCAGATTGGTATACTGGTCCCACATTAACAAAGAACTGAGGAATTCTAGCCCCATGTTATTCAGACCAAATTTTTACGATTCAAAAGACGCAATCAAAGAAGCTAATCCCAGCATTGCTGCTTACTCAGACACCACAATAGACGAAAAAGACGTCTTCGCTTTCTTGTATGATGGTACTCCAATCTTCGCTCATTATGTATTCGACGAAATCACAATGATGACTTGGGCAGTTCCAATTTTAGATTAAAAAGTGCTTGACCTGGGATCATTATAACCAGATAATGATCCCAACTTATCAACAACACGAACTGAGGAGTTCAAAATGGAAATTACCACTCTTATCTTGCTTTCGTATGTTGGGATTATTATCAGCTCCGTTGAGGTTGTTTTATCTCACGATCAATTGAACTTTGGTTCTAAAGTGCTTGACACTGGAGTTGGGATTGGTTATACTGATCCCAACAAGAACGAAGGTGGATAGAAGTAAAACTTCACAACACTGGCCCCTCTACATTGATTGCCGGGGCTGTTTACCGAAAAAGATGGGTAAAACTTTTTTCTAAAGTGCTTGACATCTTGCTGGCGCTTTGATAAGATATATCCATACTAAGAACAAAAGCTGAGGAGCTTAACCATGAACGAACAACAAATCATTGACTCAATCAGAGCTAGTTTTCTCTCCCGTTTTCCTCAAGGATATTTTGCTGGCGCTGTAGTCACTAGCTTGGGGCGTTATATCGGTGTTGAGATTGGCTTGATTGGTGATAAAGAGCGTGTACCTAACAAGATTCGCTTGAATGATCCAATGCGCCATGCTTGGGTTATTCATATTGAATCGGACGGCTCCTATGAGGTAACTCTAGCAACTGGATCATTGTCGGTTAACCCAAGAGAAAAATATTACGCGATGTCAAGTGTAAAAACTGGCTGGAGAAAAACCACTGGGGATGGCGCGAAAATTGCTAAAGCGTTTGATCGTTTCTTTGATAAACTGGCAGGAGTTGTCAAAGAAAATAAATCGGATATCTATGGTGGTGAAAAAATTCTGGATTTAATTCCTTAAAGTGCTTGCGTTATCTATTTAACTTGGTTATAATTATCTCAACTGAACGCTAAAGCGTTCCTTAAACGGAAACCCTGAGGAGAACAAAAATGGCTAAACTGACTCGCACCCAACTGAACAAAACCATTGACGATGCTCTGGTACTGGCTAATAAAGCCAGCAGAGATAAAATTCTAGCAAGTGGCGGTCGTAGCTTTCCTTGTGGCTTTGCTTGGGTTATTGTGAAACCCGGTAACAGTCTCTTGGCTAAAATTCTTGTGGAGCGTGGTCTGGCTGATAAACATCCTGCCGGAGGCGTTTGCGTGTGGAATCCAGGTAAAACCAGATACCAAAATGTGGATATTCCGTTAGCTGGTGCTAATGCCTTTGTTAATCACATTAAAAAAGTGACTGGGATCGATAGTTCAAAAATTTACGCTGATTCACGCTGGGATTGAAAAATAAATTTTTCTAAAGTGCTTGACCTGGGATTAGTGATTTGATAAACTAGTCCCCTCAACAACGAAACGTAAGAAATTGGAAATTTCAACTGAGGAGGACATCATGGCAAAAGAAAGATTCATCCCAAATGGCTTCACTATGTATAAATCGGTTCCTGAACTGGGGATCGAAGTTTACACCGGAGGAACAAGTGCCATTGCTTATCGTGGCAAAAAATCGAAACCTGATTTTTATATCAATTTTCATACCGAAGATCGTATGATGAACCACGTTGAAGAGTGGTTAAATGACCACGTACAGGGTGCTCTCCGCAAAGAAAAAGAACAAGCTGTTGCATTGGCAATGGTCGAGGTTGGCGACGTTCTTCGCTCATCCTGGGGCTGGGAGCAAACTAACATCGATTTCTATCAAGTGGTCGAAGTCAAGGGTAAATCCGTGGTCATTCAAGAAATCGGTCAATTGAAATCTTATGATGATCAAATGTCTGGGACATGCTTTCCTCAACTGAATGATTTTATTGGCGAAAAAATGACAAAACGAATTATTGGCGTCAGTGATAAGTATGGCGTCAAAATTTCATCATTTCAAACCGCCTTTTATTTCGCGCCCATTGGAGCGGTTGATGGTATAAAGGTTTATCCAGCTTCACATTGGACCGCTTACGCATAAAGCGGCTTACGCTTGATCCTAAGCATGGTTTACCATAACGCAATGGTAAACCATGCTCTCACCTTAACGTGGCTCTAGAGCCATTGTAGAGCCTTCTGGCACGTTAGAAAATATTTTCAAAAGTGTTTGCATTATCCATTTAACTCAGTTATACTTATCTCAACTTAAACGAAACATGAACTGAGGAGTTCAAAATGGCTAAAGCAACTAAGGTTTTTGCGGGTTCTAACACTTTTGGTAAATCGATTGAGGTTGCTCAATCAGAAACTGGGACTTGGTTCTGGCGCGATTATGGCTGGAATGGCTTTAGTAATGCATGGTCCAAATGGGCGGTTCTGGATAAAGAACCCGTTCACCCAACAAGAATTAAATACGGAGTTGAATGTGCTGACGCTCCGGAATATTACGAAATTCCCAAAGAAGAGCAAGGGTATTTGATCGAATGGGGATTCAAACATTTACGCTTAGTTCCTGGTCCATACAGATATCGGATGCCAAATAATTAATGTTTGACACCCTGGATGGGGTTAGGTAAACTAGCCCAACAACGAAACGTAAGAAATTGAAAATTTCAACTGAGGATAACAACATGATCGAATTCGAAGAACTGAACGAAAAAATCAAAGAACTGAACGCACAATCCTTGCGAGTTTATGGTAACTTTGGTCATATTGCGGGTGTCTATGAAGCTCATATGTCTAACTTGATTTTGGGCTGGAGAACTCCAGGGGAAGTTGTTAAACGCCTGGATGAAATCATCGAAGAACTGAAACAACAATAAAAAGTTCTTGACCTGGGATCATTGTCTGGGTATAATGATCCCATAGAAAGCAATCCTGCTTTCACAAACAACGAAAACTGAGAGGAACGAAAATGGTAAAGAAATCGGAAATTATGGCGGTCCTGAAATCATTGGGTTATGGTTTCGTCAAAATCGAAACTCCAAATGGATTGCGTAATTATAAAAATTCAATCAGTAACGTTTCTGTTAAGGGGATCCATGCTGTTTATCGTAACCCTCTTGATGTAACCAATGTCAAGGATAATCACATTGAGAAAGTGAGACAGAAGATCATTACCGAACTAAAAATATTGGTGTCGCTGTTGATAGTAGAGGCGATGGGGTTGATGTCTTTACGGTAAACGCTGGAACTAAAAAGGAATGGTCGTTCCGTATGTTTGATGATGATTATCCAACTTATAGCTCATCAATGAGAATGGACCCGAATTACCGTAGCGTCTATTTTGTTTTTAATTTCATTGTGATTGACAAGTGATCATTACCTTGATATAATAACCATAACACAAACAACTGAGATATAAAAAATGGCACGTTCACTCGAAGACGCAATTGAAAAATTTGATTCTGTAAAAGTTCAATCTATATTTGAATTTTTGAACTGGGTTTGGATCACTCCAGTAGGTAAAAAAATTCCTAACATTAAAATGATCAATGACACCATTATCGATCTTGGTCGTTCATGTCGTTCATCATTGGCTAGCGATCCAAGTAAAACCTCAACCTGGGTTGAAACTGGTGGGATCCGTGTTAATTTACGCAAAATTGATGGAGAGGAAGAATTCTCTATTGAGTTCATTCCTGTACAAGTTTGGTGAAATTATGACATTCACACCACGACAAGAAACAGAGCTAAATGAACGCTTAGAGCTTCTCTATGAAGAAGTGAGAGTAGAGGCTGACCATTTGATCAAGTCAGGAGCAGTAACGGGTAAGACGAACGTTAGAGACATCCTACGGGTTGCCTTGGAAAATGTCGCTGAACGTTTTCCTAAAGGTAAAGATTACGTCAATTTAAAACAGATTTAAGGATCATATCATGAAATTTTATAGACCTGAACGGGTTTGGATTAATCAACCCTCTACCTTACAAGAATTTCATGACCTACACGGAAAAGTTGGGATAGCGGTTCCAGAGAAGGGTGATGATGATTTTATCACAATTTATTTTTGTGATGGTCCTATCATTTCTCAGCGTATTAGAAAAAATGTTTTGGCTCCAGCATAAAAGTGCTTGACCTGAGTTATTTATCTTGATATAATAACCACAACAGAAACCAAAACTTAAGGTTATCATGAAATTGAAAGTATTACCACTTGACGGTTGGATGAAAATTCCTTTTATACGTGAAGACATGGCGGCGGATAAGGATATTATCCCAATTGAACCTGTCTTAAATCGTGATGGGTATTACCTACAAGGTGATAAAGTTTGGTTTGAGATCAACGGTTCAGCTTATTTGATCCCCAATGGAAAAACTCAATTCCTGCTCACTGTCAAGGTTCTAAGTCATAAGCCATTACGTGAAATTGAGATTTATGCATTAACTGTTCTGAAAAAATCTAAATTGCTGTCTGCTGAACAGGCTAAACTATTAGGTATGGAGTATCATGTTAAACATCTCAAAGCAATTCGGCGGGATAGTTTAAAGCGTATGAATTATTTTAAAAAGTAATTGACTTAGGTTATCGGTCTTGATATAATAACATCAACGAAACAAAAACACTGAGGAATAAAATCATGGCATTTAAACCCGAACTGACCGATCAACATATAGAAGATAATCGTTGTATAGCTTCAAAGAATTCCATATTAATTAACAACTGAGGATACAACATGAACAAGCAATTAGCAGAATTAATTATTCTGGCTGCATCTGAGCGTGAAGCTAGTTATGATCGTGTGGCGTCTGACGAGGCCACAAAGAGGGCAGAGAAGGAACGAGAAGCACAACCAGACAACTTATATGTTGGTTTTGTGGATTACAGTAAATTTTACAGGTATTCTTCTTTGCATGAAGCCTGTGAAAAGGTATGTCCTCCAGAGCTGGTTGAACCTGTGTATCTGTTGTTAACGTATTCTTGGAATGATATTCTATTTTGGGCGAGTGAGCAAGAAAATACCGAGGAAAAAATATGAACAAGCAAAAAATTCAAGCATCCGATGAAGCTTGGGATGCCAGAAGCTTGGGAAATCATGAAGATTTCGTGGAGGTGGTTGACGAAACAAACGAAATCAAGATAGATGAAGCTTCTGGGGTTGCTAAAATGATTACATTAACTGACGTAAGACCTGGTTCTGTGATTTCGATAAAATCAGAGTTTGGTAATGGGCCCTTGATTCGTGGAATTGTGGAAAACGTAGAGGCAGATATCAAAAATGGTTATCCTGGAGTTGATTATATTGCGGAGAGATGGGGGGGTATACTGGGCTTATTTGACTCAAATCCAAAAAGTTATTAAATATTAAAGTAGATTAATTGATGAAGGCATTTATGTTATATTTTACTGGGGTTATTATTGTTTCTCTCGCCTTTGGTGGACACTTTGGTCAATTCTATGGGTGGTTATTTTTTGGTAGCTCATTGATTGTAGCATCATTGTTAGTGTATCTTAATGGGGAGAAAGATTAATAAAAGTTTTAATTGACTTGAGTTATTGATCTTGATATAATAACTGTAACACAACAATAATAGAGAACAAAAAATGAGAAAATCACCATACTTGATCCAACGTGGTAGTATCAAAAAAGAACCAAGCAACCAAAAAGGTTTAGATTCAATTATTCGTTGGGATTATATGGGTAGTGCGGAGTTTGAGTTTGGTGCTTTGCCTGCATCATTAACACAAATCCGAAACGCAAAACCGGAATATGAAAAGTTTAATATCCGGGTATGTAATAGAAAAGACCGTATCGTATCGGTTTACTGTAAAGCGTCTGAGAGGGTTGAAGTTATTGAAGTCATTGATCGGTTGGCACAAAATTTACATCGTCGCCTGAAAGAGTGTAGCAGATTCGATGATTGGTTTAATGATAAAAAATCAAATATCGATTTCTGGTGGGATATCGAAAATGATTTCATGTTCTGGGTGACTGGCGATGGTCAATTTGATAACCGATTTTTAGAGGTGATCTGATGGACAAAGAAATTCTTGATTATGTTGAAGAGCATCTGAATGCCTCATATTGGTTAGAATATGATGGTATTCGATACTGTGTTGTGACATGGAAAAGATCAACGGGATATACTAGAACTTTTGGTTTGACTTTCCGTGAGGCAGTCTACAATGCAATCAAGGGAATAGATGAATTATCTGAAGGTGAATCTATTTATTCTTACATCGACAAAGGAGAACATGATGCTTAATCATGATTTTCAAGAAAAATTTGATGCTCTTCTGGAGCAGTCGGAATTCAATACCTGGGAGGGTGATAAAGGGGTCTCTAACCTCGAAGACACCGTTTTATTTATTGGTGGGCTACCTTTCTATTAAAGCATTTCTTCTCGACAATCCAGGGGCTGTAGAGGCGCTTGTTGAATGGATTCGAAATACCGAAACCCCGGAATGGGAGAAAACTATTGAATTTTTGTTGCCAGAAGATCATAGCTGGGATGATGAAGACTGGTTTTTTGAGCATAATGATTGAGTGATAGCCAATGATACCAAAATACAGCGATATTGAAAAACAAATCCGAACCGTTGAATACCCTATTAAGAAAGGTATTGTGTATGCATACAAAGACGGTGAAGCTAAACCTTTTGAAACCTATGCGGAAGCACGAAAATATTCCTCAAATACAGAAACTGTTCAGGTTGATAAAGAGGAATATGCTGCACAATTGAAGCAGTATACCGATGAATTTGTATTGGTTATTTATGCAAGCTTTCATGGATAATGTGCATGCATATTATAGTGATGTTCCAAAGGAAATTATCAATCTAATGTGGAGTCGAAGTTATGATGATAATCATAGCTATGGTTATGATGAAACATTCAATGACATGGATGAATATTATGAGTTTTACCTTGAAATAAAAAAGTGCTTGACTTAGGTTATCGGTCTTGATATAATAACATCAACAGAAACAAAAACTGAGGAGTGAACATGAACAAGCTGAAAAACAAAGAATTAGTGGATGATAAACGTTACAAGAGAATATTTTTGTTGGCGAAATGTTACCCACAATTGCCTGAATTTGATATGGATGGCTCACGGTTTGATTGTGGGTTTTCGCGGGGTAGCATTTCTACCAGAGTCAAGTTTCGCATGAGAAGACATGATCGAATTATTACAAAATCGTATGATGACCAAAGCCAAGGATTCTGAAATGACCAAACAATATGGTACACTGATTAAGGATTTACGAGCATTCGCAGAATGGGAACTGAGCCAAACCGGGCGAGTTGAAGAACTCCTCAATACTGCCGCTGATGTTATAGAACAGCTCCAAGAAGAGCTTATGTTTAATAGTGGAGAAAGTAACATGAAACATTTAATAACAATACAAAGTGATTCCTGGGACAATAAAGGACCACATAAAGTATCCTTTTCGTCAACGGCGGCTTTGCTTATGTATCTTGAACACCATTGGGATAATAATTTCAACATTACCGCTGGAGGTGAAGTTTTTACTCAAATCTATAACCCAGAAAAAACGTATTACTATCTGTCCGATTATAGCATCGATATAATCGTGAATCTGTCGGAAATTAGTTCTTGACACTTATCAGCCAAATTGATATAATAACCCCAAAGAAACAAAAAACAAATGGAGCGCGGAATGGCTGGTAAAATGGTTGAAATTACGTGTAAATGCGGGTGCCGTAGAAAAAAGATGGTACGTGAAGCTGACCGCAAACGTGGATGGGGGTTGTATTATGACAAATCCTGTAAGGCAAAACATCAAGAAAGTAAGACCGGGCAATATGCCAATTTCATACATGGAATGAATAATGGCAGTTCTCCAGAAATGGATTCATTTGAGGATGGTTGGGATGGGCATAAAAATGTTTTTTAACGTAACGACGTATAAATGAAATTAATATTTCTTGATATAGATGGTGTTCTTAATCACCAAGATGCTTATGTTCGCGGAGAATGTGGTTATAACCGGGACAGTGAATATCAACCCTTTGCCTTGGATAGTAAAAACTTAATTAATAAGTTAATCCGAGAAACTGATGCTAAAATAGTAATTTCTTCTACCTGGAGAAAGTCGGGTTTTGAATGGATCAAAGATGTATGGGAAAAGGAGGGAATGCTTGGGGAAATTATTGATATTACTCCAAGCATTGAGAATACTGTCTATAATTTTTCCGATAGCATACAAAAATGTAAATATGCATGGGATCATAGGGGCACTGAAATTGAAGCTTGGTTGTATTGTAAGGGGTTTTATCACCTGAATTGGGACGCCGATAAACAACGTGAAGTAATGAATTCTTCTGGAATTGAGAATTATATCATTATTGATGATGATTCGGATATGTTATATTCTCAAAGAAATCATTTTGTTCATGTATTACCAGCACCTAGAAATACATCTGGATTTAATGAATCTTATTATGAAATAGCAAAAGAACTTCTTAGCCGAGATATTATTGATATAAACTATCTTCAAACTGAGGTGAAGCATGAAAACTGCTCAAACCAAAAAAATAGAAATTAATACCGTACTTGAGTTGTCTGGTCAAGACATCCTGGAAAAGTTTAAAGTTCCGAAAAATGCAAGAAATGCCACCATTGTTTTTCATGTGCCAAGCGGAGGCGATTACTCTGGTATGGACCTGGATATTAATGATGACGAAACTATTATTCGTATCTCCTATCAAAATGATATAGAGTTACCAGAATGAAATCCTTGACTGATATTATTGATGGGTTGACCCTTCTCTTATTCGCTGATGGGGTTTTCCGTAACCTGATTCATATTATTTTTATGACTATTCTCCCATGACTAAAATTGAAAAGATAATTAATAAAATTTGCATTTACACTGAGAAATTAGAATATGCAAAGGATGAATTGGACAAGTTTTTTGAGCCTATTTTGGCGGAATTTGGGATTCATAAAGTTTATGTTGAAACGGTGCATATTGGTAAAGTTACCGTTGATATCTCATATAGATATTGGTACAGAGATTGCCCCCACGATGAGTGCAAAACTATCCCAGTAGAGATTATTAACGCTAGGGACCCTGTAAAGGCAGCAAAGCAATATGTTGAAAAACTAAAGGCAGATGCTGAACAGAAAAAGATTGATGCTGATAAAAAGTTGTTATCCGAATTACAACAAAAAATATACAACAATTAAAGTCGATTAAAAATTATTTATTGAACTTCGTTCTAAAAGTGCTTGACACGGATTAACCAAATTGATATAATAACTCCAACAGAAACGAAAACATTGAGGAATTAAATCGTGACTAAAATAGGTGAAACCCTTGTCAACAAGGTTGAGGTTAATATCATTCCAGATGGTAAACATGATCATCGATACTATCCTGCGGGAGTGCGGTTTACTGTTCTTAGATACGCATCTGGGGTGAAACCAAAAACTGTTAAATTGCAATTACCAGATGGTTTAGTCGGGTGGACATCATTGCATGATAAACATGGTAATAAGTTATATAAACCGGCTAAAAAGTGCTTGACTCCAGAAACACAGTTTCATTTCCACATCATGCCGTCTGTTATTGATATGAAAGTTGAGTTGCCAATTGCACTTGACCTAACAGAAGAACAAGCTATCCAACTCGAAGATGAGTTGCATGATGCCTTAGAAAGTGTTCTAGCTAAATTTTTCAACAAAGGAGAATAGTAATGAGTCTTGCTGAACAGGAAGCAACATGGGATGCCCAAAATAAGGCAGAGGATGATTATTGGGCGGAACCTCACCTAGTGACTACCCCTGATAAATGGCACTGGATGATGGAATATTGCCTAAAACGGAGGTTTCCTCCTGCTCAGGAGTGGGCTTGGAAACTGGCAGAGAATGCGTATAACGAATTGGTAGAAAATGCGACGAGTATTTAGAACACTTTATGGGAAAACGACTCAATTTAGGAGACTGAAATGTTAGCCATTGCATTACTTAATGAATTAGTATCTTTACAGAATGATGGGGTTGATTTATCCAAATTGACTGTTGAGGTACAATATACCGCAATTGACCCATCTATTCCATTTGATATGGGGACACTTGAAACATACTACCCAGATGAGGTCCTTGTTGTTGGTAATTCATTGTTGCTTAAACCATAATATTTTATTAAAAATGTGGATAGTTAAGTGTTGGGGGTGATGTGAACTGAGAACTCTTCCTTTCGATTGAAGAACCCTATGAAACTGAGGAAGAGGCGGAACAAGCTAGGGATTATTACATCAGTACATGGTTATATGAACTTGTAACTGTAGACAAAGAATGATAAAAAGTGCTTGACTTAGTTTGTCTGTTTAGTTATAATATATTCAACAAAACGAAAAACTAAACACAAACTGAGGAGTTTACTATGAATGCACAAGAAGTAAGAGAAATACAACAAAAAATCACAACCCGTGTAGATGAATGTTTCAAACAAGCTGAATGGTTTTATGGAAGAAAATTCCGGAGACCGAGTAGCATTAAGTTTACCTTGGGTGGAGGAACGGCGGGTAAAGCTTATTATGATAGCCCAAATGGAAAATTGAACTTCAATCTCGTTCTGGCTCATGAAAACATGAATGAGTTCCATGATGAAGTTGCTCCACATGAAGTTGCCCATCTTGTCTCTGTAGCGTTATATGGTGTAGCGAATGGTAAAGGTCATGGTGCAAACTGGAAAGGAGTCATGAGTCAATGTTTCAATATTGATCCAAGACGGTATCACGATATGGATACAGCAGAGGCAAAGAAAAGTGTGGGTGTAGCAACACTGAAATATCAATGTGCTTGCACTGTGCATAACTTGTCAAAAATTCGCCATACCAGAATTATCAATGCGGGTGCAAAGTATACCTGTAAAAAATGCAAAGGAACTTTGGTGCAAGTACCCGTATAATTTTAGTTGACTTGGGCATTTTCTTTTGTTATAATGAATTTTCACTAACTGAGGGTTGAATTTATGAAACATTATTTTTATCGGGTGCAAACACAGTATGATGGCATTTTTACTGGTATTATAGAATGCCCGGATAACCTAGATCGTCTAGGGGAATTTTGGTTCTATATCTATCGGGATCGCATGATCAATAATGGTCAAGAATATGAGTTTCTGGTTCTGAACTCACTGTGAGGAGCTGTTATGTCCGTGATTAAAGTAGTAAAATCAAGTGCTAAGTTCAAGAAAAAACATCCAGGATTGTCTCTTGTGTCGGTGACTGATGCGGCTGAACTGGCTGGTGTCACATACAAAGCAATTTGGTATCATGTGCATAAGTCTAGGAGGGTTAGGGGGTATTATAACCTTGCCGCTGATAGAATTTGCGTAGTGTGGCAGGACGTTATGGACCTGTACCCCGAAACCAAAAAGGGAGTTAAACAAACTCGCGCACCAGAGGCCGGAGAATTGCTTACAAAAGTTGATCGTGATGTATACCGGGAACTTTTGGGTGAATACCAGAAAAAGGGTTGGAAAGGAAAGAGCATTGAATCTGTGATTGATGATTTAAGCGTGAGGCTTAAATCACACCAAGAAAGTGTTTGAATCTATAAATTTTACTTGACAATTCGCTATGGAGCCGGTATAATGGCTCCATACTTAAACAGAAACTGAGGAATAATATGATTGATGTCACTGAACTGACCGAAAAAGGTACTATCACTCCTGACCTAAAAAATTACATGGTACGTAAAAATACCATCATGCAAGCATTCGGTCACAATACCTTTTTTGACCTGGAAAATTTAACTGAGTCAGAGGCCTCCAGGCTGGCTGCTTGCGTCAATTTTGATTTGATGCCTGATAACCTGACTATGAGCGGTCAATTGGCACCTGATCAAATTATACTGAAACAAAATGAATGTGTAGCGGTTATGAATACCTTACATGAAGTGTTTAACCCATCACAGGGAGGCAACTGATGAGTGGTTTAACGTTGTTTATTGTGTTTATGGTTAGTTCTGATAAAACCGCAATCATTGAAAGGGGGTATCCTACTCCATCACAATGTATAGCAGAATTGAAAAGGGAAACAACTAATTTAGGGGAGCAAGTGATTTCAAGCGAATGTAAGTAACACTGTTTTGTATTATAATTATATTTTATCATAACCGGAGTATTAAAATGAGAACCACTAAAATGCTATTGATTGGCGCACTTGCCGTTATTTTTTCTTCCAATGTTCTTGCGGCTGAATATACTTTGTATAGGCTGTTTGATGATTCAACACCTAGCGAAGCATTGACCTCCTATGGATCAGTTCAGGAGTGTAATCTTGCGGCTGAACGCATGAGAGAAGACAATCCTGGTCAACATTTCTTTTGCAATAAAACTTCAGATTAATCCATTAGGTAAATAAAACATGTTAAAACGTAAATATACAAAAATCGGTTTAGTTGCTTTGTTGGCACTCTCTGTAGTTGCTTGTGAAAGTGAAGAAGAAAAACGTGCGAGGGAATTGAAGGAACTTCAAGCCAAGCAGGTTCAGCTACAACAACAGCAACAGCAATTGACCCAACAGCAGATGGCAGTTGAGCAACAAGCACAGGATCTACAGTTGCAGCAACAACAAACGGCAGCATTAAATCAACAGCAATTGGATCAACAACAATTGGTGGTTGATCCTGGTCCACTGGTACAACCTCAATACGCTCCACCAATGGGGTATGCGGCTCCTGTAGCTCCTGCTCCAGTTATTGTTCAATCTGCTCCAGCGCATTCAGGTAGTAGCGGAGTAGGTGATTTCATTGCTGGTGCCGCAACTGGAGCCTTAGCTCATTCTCTTTTGAGTAATAACAACGGTAATTCCAATTTTGGTGGTGGTTATGGTCGTGATTCTGGTAAGACTGTAGTAAATAAAACTGTTATCGTGAATAATCATGCTACACCAGCTACAAAGCCTGCTCCGGTGGCACGACCAAATTTGAGTTCACGTTATTCTACGTTACCAACATATAGACCTGCTCCGGCTCCAGTAACAAGATCGAATTTTTCTTCATCTAGACCATCTTCATATGGTTCATCAAGAAGTTCGTTTGGTGGCTCTCGTTCAAGTGGTTCACGTAGTCGCCGTTGATTGAAAATAATGTTTGACATTTCCAGCAAGGTAGTGTATAATAACCTTGCTGGGGTTATAACTACTTTTTGATATTAGTATTTTCAGTGTATTAATATCAAAGGGTGGTTTGATTCCACCTCGCTGATCGAGGGCTGATGTGAAGGGAGTTAGGTTCGAAACCTGATGATAAGTCTTATAGGTAATAGCCAATAAGTAACTCTGGAGAGACAAATGATCACGGCGACCAGCCGTTTAAACTATGTGCGGAATCACATAGAGGGGTATTAACATTAACATTATTATGACTGAAAAAGAGAATACAATGACTGTAGCAGTAGTACCTGAAAACATGATTACCTTGATTCAAGCCGCAGCACTGGTTGGAGTTGGTCCAAATGCTATCCGGTATCATGTGAATATTGGAAAACGCATTAGAAAGACCTATGTTGGTAATAAGATGTATATCAGTAAATCAGATTTATTGGATGTTTATCCTGTTAGTGGTGAAGGTGCAATTAAGGGAGTTATCACCCCGGTTACTAATACCTTGATGGATGGATATGTTACCGTTAAGGAAGCGACAACCATTGCAGATGTATCTAGCACCGCAATTCTGTACCATATCAAAAAGAAGAATTTGGGTATTACCCGCGCAAATCATCGTGTTCTGGTTAACTTGGAAGACTTGATGGCATTATATTTCCCAGAAGAAGTTGAAGAGCCAAAGCGTACACTGGAGTCATTGAAAGGATCGGCTTCTCTTGCACCAAAACTGAAATTGGTTGAAGCTGGAGTGTATAATAATCTGTTCAATACCTATATTGGACCAGAGTGGAACAATAAATCTGTAAATGATATTCTGGTAGATTTATTGGGTAAAATGAAGGAAGCAGCGTAATGAAAGCTGCGGTTAATAAGGATACACGAGGATTTACGCCATTTACCCTGTCTATCACTTTTGATAGTTTGGATGAAGCTAACTCGTTATACGACATATTTAACTGTACACCGATTGTATCTAGTACATTAATATGTTCAGAAGATTATGTAAAAATACGTGAGGTAATGCGAAATTCTTGCCCTGATGTGGGCGGTTTTAATTCTTATAGTGAATTTTTTGACTGATTGAGACGCAACTTAGAGATTTGAAGGATTAATCTGTAGGATAATATTATGGCTAGAGAAACCAAAACCCAAAGAATTGAACGAGAGAGAATTGAGCAACAAGAAATGTTTGATTCTCTAGTGGCTGGCTATCATGATCGGTTGATGCATAATCTGGAGAGGGCATCTAAATTAGGGATTACTATTAAGGTTAAAGATGGGAATTTTATAGTATCTATCTGGAAATCTTGGGACTGTGATACTATTGTGCTCTGTTCAAGTTCAAGAAATTTCACATCATTCTATGATGCTAACAATATGGAAATATTCGAGAGTGAACTAGATACCCGTGAATTTGAGGAATCTGAACGTGAGCGGTTAGCGCAAATTAAGGTAGATGCACTAGCTAAACTTACTAAGGAAGAAAAAGAGGTTTTGGGGATAAAGTAATGACTCTACTAATATTACTGTGGTTGGGTATGGCAATTCATTTGTGTATTGGGTTTGCCTTTCTGATACTGCAATTGTTATGTGATGTATTTTGTTGGGTATTTGTTATCCATAAAAATTACTATCCAATTAAATACTTATCTGGTAAGTTAATTGTAACATATTGGATAACATATTGTGTTGTTGTTTGGTATTTGATTTCACCACATACAGCATTAATATTGTGTAGTATCTGGCTTTCGTTATATCTTATTAGGCAATCTATTCTGTATTACAGGTACAAATGAACGAAAAACTATTTGAGGTTGGAAAACCTATACCAAAAATTTGGCTCCATATGGATTTCGATTTTGAAGATACACAAAAATATTTAGGGGAAGTGTTAATCCAGGATGATGTAGAGTTGACCCGATTGGTGGAAAAATATTTGAAGGGTAAAAATGTCATTGATTAAATACTTACTAATGCGACTTCCTAGACGCCCAATATGCTGGATTAAAGGTCATGATTGGTATAAAGGGTTATATTACATGTATTACAATAAACAGTACTGTAAACGATTCTCAAAGATAATGGGTGACTAGATGAGTTCTAGTTCTCTGGTAATTCGGAAAACTGGTTCTAGGATAACAAAACTGTGTGCATTATTACAGCAATATTCGTGTCGGAAGTGTGGTAGTGAACATATGTTAACTCTAGACCACATTGTTCCATTAGCTAAACATGGATTAGATGGGGTTGCGAATTACCAGATACTTTGCTATCAGTGTAATCAGGAAAAAGGTTGTATGTTGGAATGTGAGCCAGTGGATATAGTGATGGCAGGAGATATTAAGTCATTGTTTAGCCGTTCAGTAGGTTCTACATATGGCACTTATTATTCTGAATCTGTATTTGATGCGTGTTTTAAGATCAAAACCCATGGAGTTATAACCCATGCTGATTTATTGAGACTATATGAGTATGCCAATGGGTTTGGGCTTCCTGGATTGAAATTTAAGGGGAAATTAAACTCTCTTAAGTTCAAGAAAGTTCCTAGTGACTCTAAACATATTATCCGGTATGATCCAGACTTCAAATTAAGTAATAAAGCAATTGAATCTTATAGTAGGTCTTTATTTAGGCAAGCTATTGAAAGTTTTAATGTTGAATTAAAAATGTGTAATTAAAAAGGTATAAAATGAACGTAGAAGCAAAAGAAATTGTAAAAGAATCGGAATTTAAACCATTCGTTCTTAATTTATCGGTGAACACCCTTGAAGAAGCATCCGCACTGTGGAATATCTTCAATCATGCGGCAATTGTTATGAATTCTGGAATAACCAATACGGATTGTGAGTCAATAAGAGACACAATCCACAAAATGGCTCCAAAGGCTGTGCGAAATCGAAGTTGGGATATTTTTGCAAGTAGTATGGTTACATGGTTTAAATAAAAGTGCTTGACAACTTGGTTGGCATTCTGTATAATGTATCTCAACAGAACATAAAAGTGTTCAAAATCATCAAACTGAGGAGTTTAGAATGTCAACCAAGCAATTCACCATTCATTCCAGTCAACTGACTGTCGTTGAAGACAAGCTGACCAAACTGAACCGTAAAGCGGCTAGATTGGGAATTCCTCAAATAGTAATCACCAACAAGCGTGAATTTGAACAAAAAGTTGATACAATCAACGAAGCTGGTCGAACAGTCACCTTGTATATCCCCCGAATTGAACTCACTATTGAATGTGAAACCATCAAAATTGGTAAATTCACGTTTGTAGCGAAACTAGAACATAATGAAGACATGGGGAACATTGTGCAAGCAGTTCCCGGTGAAACTGTTCCTCCAGTGTATTTCAATGCAGATTGCAATTGTGATCATTGCAATATCAAACGCAATAGAAAGGACACCTTCATTTTCCGTGATGATAGCAAATTTGTTCAGGTTGGTAGAACATGTTTAAAGGAATATTTTGGTATCGATCCACAAAAGGAATTGGAATTCGCTGGTGCATTTAGTTCTTTTAGTAATGAATTTGAGGACGAAGATGAAGGTTTTGGTGGTTCATATAACAATGATTTTAAACAATCTACAGAAGTAGCGTTGGCTGTAGCAATGGCTTTAGCTGATGAATATGGTTATATGTCAAACACCAGAGCAAGAGAACTGGAATGTTCATCTACCTCTGATGATATGAATAGCGTTTTGTATCCATCTGGTGGTGACGCTAAAGAATACTCCATGAAAATGTGGGGTAAGATCGAAGAAGGTAAATATTTCGACAAAGCTAAAGAAATGCTGGCATGGGGTCAGGAATACTTCCAAACTCAGGAAGAGAACGAATATGCCCACAACATAAAAACTATTCTTGGAGCAGAATCGATTAGACCAAAATACTTTGGTTATTTGGCATCGGTGATTGCTACATACTCCAGGGCTATGGGTGACAGACGTGAAAAGATTGTATCTGCAAACACATTCATTGGAGAAGTGAAAGGAAAAGTTACCGTGGATGTATTGGTTAATAGAATCATACCTATTCCTGGTCAATATGGTACAACATACACCGTTATCATGACCGAAAAGACACAAGGTAACAGTGTGGTATGGTTCGCATCAAACCCACCGCTAAACGAAGGAGACGAGGTTAAATTGCAAGGTACTGTTAAAGAGCACAATGTTAGAAATAACGTCAATCAAACAGTTTTAACGAGATGTAAGGTAATTGATGAAAAATAGCAATTTAGAATTGGTGATGGAAAACTTTGATTGGGAGAAGGTTCATAAGGTAATGACCTTCCTCAATTGGAGGTGGTGTAGATACCCTGAACCAGATGGTGTTCCTGAGATTGATGAGATGAAGGAATTGGTTATTGCCCTTGTTAAGGATGCACAGTCTGAGTTGGATCAATATAATCCATCATCTAGTGGTTCTGGTGGGTTCAGTGTTACCATTAACCGTGGCAATTCTGGTTATTTATATCATAGTATCAGTTTTGAATTGGAAAAAAGTGGGTACTTATAATGAACACACTTGAAATACAATTTGTGACAGAATTGCAAGAATTGTTGAAGAAATACAATGCCGGAATTACTGCGGAGGATCATTACCGTGGGTATGCGGAATGTGGGCAAGATCTTCAAATGATGGTATTTTCTCCTGGTCATTTAGATGAAAGTGGGGAATATATTGAAGGTCTAGGTTTTAGTCTTGGTGGATGGATTGATTCGACAAAATTATATTACAGAGGAGAATAAATGTTGTATATTCTTGTATCGTTTTTGGTTTATGAAATTTGTAGTGTTTGGTGGTTTATCACTACTATGGGTTATAAACATAGACCTGATAGATGGTATGATTGGGTTTTCTATCCTGGAACACTCTTAGTAATTTATTTGATTTTAGGGGTTACTCATATTTGTGAATTTTTTGGATTGCGGTGGAGAGACTAGAAATGGAGAATAAAACTGAATATAGCCCAGAAGAATTGAAGTCTAAGATACTATCTGGTGAAATTGCTATCCAATTAGAACCGGCATTTGTTGGGCGATATACAATGGAGTATGTTCGTGATAGAATTATTGGGAGAATTGATGCTATTATTGAATTTATCGAGAATGCTAACGGTAAGATTTCTGATAAATCTCGCGAATTAGCAAGTAAAATATATGTTGATGATGTACATCCGGGTCTTCTATTACACCCCTTTTCTGAATTGTGTATCCACAACAGTATTCTTGATAGATCTTTAAATCTGGAATTACAAGATAATGTGATTAAATTTGTTGAAGGATATAGTACAGGTCCAAAACTTATGGATTATGGCTATAGACTTCCAGATATGACTGGATGGGATCAACCTATTCAGTGGGAAATTACTGTTCCATCAAGACATGTATTATTTGTTAATTTCTTCAAGGAAAGTAACCCTAGACCAGAAGATGAATATAGCCCAGAATATTCATTGAATGGCTTTTTTGGTAGAAGAAATTTAACCAAATACTTTGTAGAAAATAATAACATCGGTTATGGTCAAATGGGTAATATGTCAATATCTATTTACTCTAATGGATCTGAAATTATAATTTCTCCTGAGACATATTACCTGAAAGATGTTTTACGTGGGGAATATAGTGATGATCCAGCATATATTTCTAGTGCTAAGAAAACGCTTGATTATATTGAAGCTAATAGAATGATGTTTATGGGTTCTATGTCATTAAGCATGTGGCGCTATGAGTGTGGAGACTATGAAGAAACAAAGTTTGAGCTTCCAGAGTTAACAAAGGATTATGGTCAAGATGTTATTGATTTTTCTATACATGGCTCAAAGTTGGTAGCAAATCATTATTATCGTACCAATGCAATTGATCCTGAACTAGGAGAAGCTTGCTATGCGAGAATAAAAGTTTTACCTTAATGTACATAGTTCTTGACAAATTCATAGGTTTAGAGTATAATATTTCTAAATATTGGTTTACCTTGAATATTGTGGACGAAATGAACAACCTAGTAGCAAAACACGCTAATCAGTTCAATAAAGCGGCAACTCACCGTAATAAGAAAACTGATTATACCAGAAAAATGAAACATAAAAATAAATTTTAACCTACCTATTGACTCAGGAATTCTGTTATACCATAATATATCACAGTTTCTGAGTTCTGCTGTAGCGTTTGACTGTTCGCTCAATAAAACTGCCATTACATTAACATAGCATGGAATAATAACAATATATGTTTTATACGTTCGATCAAAACAATCCTGGTGGTATTTTTGTTATTGATGATACATCTGCTGTACATGTCATCATCGAGGCTGATTCAGCAAGTGAAGCGAATCAGATAGCTAAAGAACTTGGGTTATATTTTCATGGCTCAAGTTTAGGAATTGATTGTGTTCTTGGAGGGAATCGATGGGAAGAGCTATGGGATGGTGAAATTGGTACAGAAACCCCAAACATTTTTGGAACAGAAATCTCGGAATATGCTTGCCCCTGGACCCCTAGAGGACTTACATATTGCAGGGTATTCTTCAAAAGTGGCGAAGTTGATGAATATTTCCTTGAAGAGAGGCGTATCAAGCCTATGTTGGAATTGATTTATTCTGATGGGGAAAAGTTAGTAAAGACCCTACATTAACACTAAAAGCCCCTTAATTGGGGCTTTTTTATTTAAACTGTGCTTGCTTTTGTAGTGAATATATTTTATAATGAACTCAAATTAACCATGAGGAGAATTGAAATGACCGCAAAAATAAAACCTAATGTTGTTGATCAAAGCCCAGTAGAAAAACTTAAAGGGCAACCGGCTGTTGACCGTACTACCTCTGACCGCAATAAACTTGTTGCTCGATTGTTACAGAAACATGGTCATATTGTGACTCTAACCACTAAACGGTTGGTCAAAGTTCGTAAAGGGCAACCTGCTGTTGAGAAGGAATCCACCTTCCAATGCAGAATCGGAGTTTCATATGATAATATTAAGAAAGTACAAGAAAAGCGTGAGAGCGGGGAACTTCCTCCAGAAAACGCTGGGTTGAACGGGGTTGAGTTTGTTCATTACCCTACCATTCTGCAATCAATCAAATCACATGAGTTATATGTTCGGTGTTCAATTGTAAAGAATAATTTCATCCCCAAAACCACATACCGTTTTGTTGACTCTGGTGTGGAAGTTGACCGGGGAACTGTTGAAATCATTGCATTGGCGGCTGAATTCCCTAAAGGTGAGCGTAGCAATGATGTGTTCAATATCAAGTTGGATTCTATCATTGAAATGAAAGGTTAATGTAAATAGTGCTTGACATTATTTAATCATTAAAGTAAACTTAACCCGAATCAAAAGAAAAATAAAGTAAACTAGTTCAGGTTAAAAGAAACTTAAAAAATTTACTTGACAATATAAAGAATTGCGGTATAATTAAACCGTACTTAAGAAAAACTTAACGGAATAGTAAAGAATGAATAAAGCTTTTTAGTCCATTAAACTTAAATGGAAGTTTGGCGGTGATGCTTTCTACGGAGCTAGAATTTAATGGTTTTATTTGAATGACAATTTTGTAATTTAATTAATACCTGGAGAATTATCATGGCTACTAAACAATCACGTAGAACTACTGAAACCACTGTTACTTCTACACCAAATCCTGCTGTTGTTGCTGCGGCTATACAACAACCGGAAACTACCACTGTAGCGGTTCAACGTCGAACCCTACGGGGGCAAGGTCAAGTAATGCCGCAACCTGTAATTCCTACTACAACGCCCACACCTGCTTTAATATCTGACATTACAGCAGAGAATAGAACTTCTCGCCGCATTGTTGATAAATCAAAAACATTTGAGCAAGCGGCTCTTGAAGTTTTCCCGTATCTGGAACAGAAAAATACCATCTCTCGAAAAGAGGTTAATGCCATTGTATATCAAACCAATGTTTCTTGGCCTCGTGATATTGTCAATAAAGAAAATCAGGCGAGCCGTGGGGTTTATTGGTTTAACCCGCATCCCGAATTGACTGCTCCACTGATACCCCCAGCTCCAATACTCCACAAAGAAGAGCAACCGGTTGCCACTGTGACTGCTCAACCATTGCCGGTATATGTTCGGGAAGTGAGTGATACCCAACTGGAAGCATTTGTCAAGGAACGGTATAGCGCAATGGACAGCTTAATCGATGCGGTTGCACATAATGCCATTCATTCGCTGATCATTTCTGGTGCTCCTGGCTTGGGTAAATCACATGACACTAACCTGATTCTGTCAAGAATCAACAAGGGTTATGTGTTTCATCGTGGGTACTTAAGGGCATCACACTTGTACCGTTTATTATGGGAAAACCGGAACAGAGGTCAAGTCATAGTGATTGATGATTGTGACATTTGGAATGACTTGGCAGCACTAAACATTCTCAAAGCGGCACTGGAATTAAAGGATGTGCGGCAAATCAGTTGGGGTTCAGAAAAGGAATTTATTGATACTACTGGCAATACTGTCCCACGGCAATTCAACTATGAGGGTTCAGTTATTTTCTTGACCAATGAGAACTTGGCTGATTTGCGAAATACACGGGCAGCCCAACACATTGATGCTCTGGAATCACGGTCACTGATGCTTGACCTGAAAATTACAACCCCGCGCGAAATTTTGACCAAAATAAAACTGACGCTTAAGGCTGGAATGCTCCGTAGCAGAGGAATCTCTGCTACATCAGAACAAGAAATTCTGGCATTCATGGAAGCAAACGCCCCGCAATTTAAGGAATTGAGTTTGCGAACGGTGGAAAAAATAGCGGTACTTTACTTAACCAATCCAACAGGATGGCAACAGTTAGCTAGAACCGTCTGCCTCAAATAAGAATTTAACCTCCCCTCTAAGCCCCTTCATTGGGGCTTTTTTATTTAAAGAGCTTGCAATATTGTTCACATTACTGTATAATGATAGTGTACCTACAACTTAATTAACATAAGAAAATGAATAAAGAACTATTAAATGACAAGTTTGGTGAATTGAGTGTGTTATTTTTTATGCTTGACCAAACATATGAGGGGTTTGATGTATTTGTACAGGATATGTTGGTAGAATTGTTATGTGATGAAACCACTCCAGCAAGATGTATATATGATATTGTTGTGAAAATCAATGAACTTGAACAACGTATTATCAGAATGCCGGAGCTGGAGTATTAATGAAAAGTTTAATTGTAGCGTTTAGTTTACTTATGTGTGCGTGTTCTTCTAATAGCATCCCTACGCATTTAAATGAAAAAATAGTTACTGACTACCAAGGGTGTGCATTCTTAGTTCAAAACTCATTCAGTGGGCTTAATTTGGTTTACCTCAAAGACGTATCAAAGCGTACATGTAACTATAGCATGGATGGCTATACTACTGTTTCATTTGTTGATAACCTAAGCAGAAAGTTTGGCTAATGGCAAAGCGGTATGACATTGTAGCGACCGTATTTGATAAGCGTGGTAGGGTGCTGGGTGTTGGTAAAAATTCGTATGAGAGGACGCATCCTAGGCAATCAAAGTTGGCTGAACGTGTTGGTCTGCCACATAAAATTTACCTTCATTCTGAAATATCAGCTTTGATCAAGGCATTAAAACGGGGAATACCCCACAAAATAAAAATAGAGCGATACGATGCATCTGGTAGACCTAAACTAGCTAAACCCTGCCCTATTTGTGATCTTGCCATCAAAGAGGCAGGAGTAAAATTTATTGAATATACGATTGGATGATTATGAAAATTTCAACTGACTACTTTCCGAATAGTAACTATTCTCAGAAAATCATTACCCCTGAAAAATGGTATTATGTGTTTGAAACCATTGGCGTAAATGCTGATGGAGTTCCCATCAATGGTACTATTAAAACAGATCAAGGACATAATATGAGAGTTGTTCTGGATGGCCCTTGTCCTCAACTGAATGGCGGTTACTGGGAAGTAGATTGGTATAATTAAAAATAATATTGACAAATTTCTAAAAAGGTGGTATAATATAAAAAATGATGAATTGAGCGTTGATGAATTTCATAATAACTTAAGAGTATTACTTATTATTGTGGATGAAATCAAAGAATACGGAAGCGATCAACAAAAACTAACATTAAAACTTGGGTTAGAAAAATTTTTACTTGAATTGGGGAAATAATGGCACATAAACATGCAGAATTGATGAAACAATATGCTGAAGACGCAGCAAACCATGATAGACCGTGGGAACTTTGGCAATATAAGGAACGTGGATATTATATCTGGGAAGATTACGATGATGATATTCGCCCAAGCTGGAGTGATACCACGGAGTATCGCCGTAGACCAAAAACTATCAGGATTGGAAAGTATGATGTACCTGAACCAGTAAGAACTCCATTACCTAATGGAGCAATTTATTATGTCCCCAATGTTTTTGTTGATTATACTTTTTGTGATATGTATACATGGTATAATGATCGCCCAGATGTTAACATGTTGAATAATGGTCTTGTACATTTGGATAAAGAATCTGCGAGTATTCATGCCAAGGCGATTATTTCTCTAACTAAATTTGGGGAATAGATGGATATTGATGTTTTGATTGGGATACTAGTAGTTCTTGGGCTACTGGTAGCGTCTGGTTATGCGTTTTTTATTGTTATACGGGATCTATTTTTTAATGGCTCTAACCCGGAAAATTTTGCTTTACTGAAAACTTATTTTGAGATATGTTGGGGGATGTCTACCTTGTTGCTTTCGGCTTGGATAGGTCATTCAGTTTATCATTATGTTTATCCTTATTGATTATGTTTGAGATTATTGGATTTATTGTTGTTTTGGTTGTATGTGTTGGTGCAATTTGGTCGGGGGTTATGACTGTACTATTTGGTAGTGCATTAAATGATGGTCACGCAATTATCCTAGGTATTCTTATGATTATTGTTGCACTTATGGGATTTTATGCTGCGTATGATAATTCACCGTTCTATATGGGAATCAAGAATTTATAAGTATTGGTGTACAATAAATAAGACGGATTATAATAATGATAGGACAGGCAATAGAGTTTGCTACAGTTAGACACGAAGGGCAAGTAAGAAAAGTTTCAGGTAGGCCATACATCGAACACCCATTACATGTTTTTGAATTAGTGACACGCTTCAAACAATCAGATAAGATTGAATATCTACAAACCGCAGCACTTTTGCATGATACGATTGAAGATACTAATACAACATTCAACGAGATCGCACTTATGTTCGGGCCTCTTGTAGCGAGTTTAGTTTATGAGCTAACAAGTGATAAAGAGCAAATAAAGAAGATGTCCAAAGTGGAATACATGAAACGTAAGATGCTTGGT